>Snoopy_p1__coassemble_127_pt1 | contig 151213 bp, 125 predicted proteins | sample Snoopy_p1__metabat2_low_PE_026 | metagenome-assembled genome bin Snoopy_p1
GTTCGGGACTTACACCCGTTAGAGTTTGCCCATGCTGGGCAAACAAAAATAAGACAGACACTTTCATGTCTGCCTTAGTATATGGAATTTTATCTGATTCACTCTGATTTTCTTTTGGAAAGTTCTGCCATTTTTTTCAATTCAACGGCGCTTTGCCGGATCGACTCTGTCACTGCAGATCCTCCGAGCAATCTGGAAAGTTCTGCCACAGACTCTTCCTCCGTCAACTCATTGATCGCAGTCTTTGTCACCCCATCCTGCACCGTCTTCTCGATCACATAATGGGCATCTGCCATCGCTGCAATCTGCGCAAGGTGCGTAATACAAATGACCTGATACTCTTTTGCAAGCATTCCCATCTTCTCTGCAACTTTTCCAGCAGTAATCCCACTGATTCCAGTGTCAATCTCGTCAAAGATCAATGTAGCAATCTCTTCTCGATATGCGAGAACTGTTTTGATCACAAGCATGATCCTCGACAATTCTCCTCCGGATGCCACCATGCCCAGTGGCCGCAGCGGCTCTCCAGGATTCATCGACACAAGAAACTCTGGCTCATCGATCCCATCTTCCCTGCATTCCAAAAGTCTGGTAAACTTCATTTCAAACTGCACATCGAGGAAATTTAAATCTTTCAGACCGAGCCGGATCCTCTCCACAAAAATCTGTGCCTGTTTTTGTCGAATCTCCGACAGTTCTTCCGCAAGAACTTCCAGTTTTCTACAGGATTCCTCATATTTTTTTTGGAGGGATGCAATATAATTTTCATAGTCATGAAGCTTTTCCAGCTTTTCCTCCACCTGACCGGCGTATTTTTCGATCTCTTCCACAGAATTTCCATACTTGGATTTCAAACGATTGATCTCGTTGAGCCTGATCTCCACCTCCTGGAATTCTTCCGGGGAAAATTCTACAGAGTTTCTCGCCGCAGAAAGTTCATGGTTAAAATCATTTAACAGATTCTCTATCTCTGACAACTGCTCATACAAACTTTCTGCCAGTGGATCACAGCCGGAAATTTCCTGAAAAATACGAACTGCCCGGCTAATGCAGTCTGCAGCATTTCCTCCGCCATTGTCACTTGTATAAGCATAAGCTTCCTCCATATGCTCCGCCATCCGTCTCCCGGTCAGCATCCGCTTATACTGTTCCTCCAACAAATCATCTTCACCAGGTTTTAACTCTGCCTTTGTGATCTCCTCCAGCTCAAAAGAAAGAAAATCTTCCTCTCTCCTCCTGCTGTCCTCATCTTTGATCGCAAGTGCAAGTTCTTTTTCGTTCGCCTTGCAGCTGTTCCATGCCTCTTTGACCTTATCTTTCAGATCTCCAATCTCTTCTCTTGCAAACAAGTCTAAAAAAGCAAGATGATTCTTCCGGTGGATCAATGTCTGATGCTCATGCTGTCCGTGAATGTCGATCAGAATCGTCGCCACATCTTTTAGAATCCGTGTTGTTACCGTTTCCCCATTGATCTTGCTGACACTTCGTCCATCCATCAGTTTTCTGCTTAAAATCAATTGTCCCTCTTCCGGATAAATATCAAATGCTCTCAGCTGTGCCTCCTGGGACGGATGTTCCACAGTAAATACCAGTTCTACTAATCCGTAAGCAGCTCCTTTTCGCAGCATCTCAGCAGAATACTTCCCGCCAAGTGCCAGTCCGATAGAGCCTAAAATAATTGATTTTCCGGCACCGGTCTCTCCTGTCAGAATGTTAAATCCTTTTTTAAATTCTACTTCGATCTCATCGATCAGCGCCAGGTTCTTTACATGTAAATTTTGTAACATCTGTTTCTCCTGCCGTTACAATACAATTTTTCTTATTTTTTCCATCACAATTTTCGTCTCTTCTGTGCTGCGGACTGCACACATGATCGTATCATCTCCCGCAATACAGCCGACGACTTCGTACCACTGCATCGAATCAATGGATGCGGCGACCGCCATCGCCATTCCGGATACGGTTTTGACTACCAGTATATTTTGCGCCATCTCCATCGAAACATACCCGTCTTTTAGGATCCGCATGTATTTTTCCTTCATATCCTTTTCCGGAACCTGAAGGATCACATACTTCTGTTTTCCATTTTCCCCCGCAACTTTCGTAAGCCGCAGATCACGGATATCTCTTGAAACAGTCGCCTGCGTCACTTGAAAACCTGCTTTGTTCAGCTGTTCTGCCAGCTCTTCCTGGGTCTCAATATTATACTGGTTGATTAATTCTACAATCTTTGCATGCCGACTTACTTTCATCTTATTTAATTTCCTTTCATTTTCTTGCGCAGCGTCTCCAGAAAACTCTCCTCACTCAGCTTTAAAAGTTTGGCAGTCTTTTCAGAACGGCTGATCGTAATACGGTCCCCTGTATAGACCGGAATCACATCCGCTCCGTCAAACGTCACGCTCGCCTCCTCAACCGTATCTCCTTTTCCTTTTCCGATCTCGATCACGATCTCGTCTTCCGCCGAAAGTACGATACTGCTTGTATTTAAAGCGTGTGAACAGATCGGTGTGATCACAAACATCTCTGCCGTCGGTTCCACGATCGGTCCGCCCGCTGACAGGTTGTACGCGGTAGAGCCTGTCGGCGTCGAGATGATCACTCCATCTGCCTGGTAAGAATTTAAAAGCTGTCCATTGACATAAATATTGAAATGGATCACGCGGATACTTCCGGCACGCGCCACAACAATATCGTTGAGCGCGATATCTTCCTTTCTTCCTTCAAGCTTTCCTTGCAACATCATCCGGCGTTCCGGAAGAAACGCCCCGCAAAACAGCTTTTCCAGACTTTCTTCGATCTTTGGAAGTTCAATCTCTGTCAAATATCCGAGTGTCCCCATATTCACTCCGATCAACGGAAGATGCTTGTTCCTCAATTCCCTGACCGCCTGGATCAACGTTCCATCTCCTCCCAGCGTCAGGACACAGTCTGTCTCTTTTGGGATCTGGTCTGCAAGGAGATTGCCCTCTTCATCTCGCTCACATAAGATACAAGTTCTGCCGCGCTTTTCTATATAATCTTGTATCTGCCTTGTCACCTCATAATTTTCATCTTTACTGTAATTCGTAATGATGTAAAACGTTTCCATAACGTACCTCTCTCGCTTTTATTTTGCCAGCGCCTCAAACGCTGCCTCCACTACCTGATACAGTGCATCCTCCATATCCGGCAGATTGCTTCCCACTTCGCTTTTCTTTAAATGTACCAGATATTCAATATTTCCCTCCGGTCCTTTGATCGGCGAAAATTCAATGCCGAGAATCTGAAATCCGATCGATGCCGCATAGGAAGTGACCAGTTCGATCACCTCGTGGTGAGTGCTCTTCTCGCGGACAACCCCCTTCTTCCCTACTTTCTCTCTTCCGGCCTCAAACTGTGGCTTGATCAGGGCAACAATCTCCCCATCCGGTTTTAAATAGTTGCGGATCGGTTCCAGCACTTTTGTCAGCGAGATAAAAGACACATCAATGGAAGAAAAATCAATTTCCTCTCCAAGATCTTCCGGTGTCACATACCGGATATTTGTCTTCTCCATACATACAACCCGGTCATCTTGTCTGAGTTTCCACGCAAGCTGTCCTCTCCCTACATCGATCGCAAACACCTTTCTCGCACCATTCTGGAGCATACAGTCTGTAAATCCCCCTGTAGAAGAACCAACATCCGTGCAGACTTTCCCTTCCAGATCTACATCAAAATTGGCGATTGCTTTCTCAAGCTTTAATCCGCCGCGGCTGACATACGGCATTGTGTGCCCCTTGATCTCAATCTGAACCTCATCTGAGAAAGTTGTTCCCGCCTTGTCCTCCCGCTGTCCTTCTACAAATACATTGCCGGACATGATGATCGCCTTCGCCTTCTCTCTTGACTCTGCAAGATTCCGCTTTACAAGTAATACATCTAAACGCTCTTTCATCTATTTCTACTCCTGCTGTCTTTTCTGGTACACGGATAGGATCCGCTCTGTGATCGTATCCGCATCCAGCATTACTTCTTTTCTTAATACTTCTATATTTCCATGTTCCACATACTCATCTGGAATTCCGAAGGACTCTACCTGAACGGGAAGTCTTTTCTTCTCCACATAGGCAAGCACCTGAGCTCCATACCCTCCGGCCAGTACATTTTCCTCAATTGTCACGTAAAGTGTATGCGACTTAGAAAGTTCCTCCAAAAGTTTTTCATCCACCGGCTTGACAAATCGACTGTTGACCAGTGTACTTTGAATTCCTCTCTCTCTTAAGGAATCACTCACCTGCAAGGCCGTCTCCATCATATGTCCGACACTGAGAAGAACTATTCCTTCTCCAGCTTGGATCACTTCACTCTTTCCATATTCGATCGGCGCGCGGAACTCTTCCAGTCCGGTATACGCTGTTCCTCTTGGATAACGGACTGCGACCGGCCCCGGATACTGGATTGCAAAACGGAGCATATCCGCAAGTTCCCACTTGTTTTTCGGCGCCATCACCGTCATATTTGGGATTGTCGATAAAAATGATAAGTCAAACACACCCTGGTGCGTCTCTCCATCACTCCCCACAAGCCCTGCGCGGTCGATTGCAAATACAACCGGGAGATTCTGCAGGCAGACGTCATGGATCAGCTGGTCATACGCTCGCTGTAAAAAAGAGGAATAGATTGCAACCACCGGCTTAAGCCCTGCCGCTGCAAGTCCCGCCGCAAATGTCACTGCGTGTTCTTCTGCAATTCCCACATCAAAAAATCGATCCCGGTAGGTTTTGGAAAATGGAACCAATCCTGTCCCGCCTGCCATCGCTGCGGTGATCGCCACCAGCTTTGGCTCCTTCTTCGCCTCTCGGTAGATCACTTTGGAAAAGACATCGGTGTAAGAATCTTCCCCTGCTTTTTCCTTTGCCTGTCCGGTCTCAATATCAAACGGACCTGTCCCATGAAACTGGGACGGATATTTCTCCGCCGGGAGATATCCTTTTCCTTTTGTTGTAATCACATGTACCAATACGGCATTCTGAAGTTTCTCTGCTTCTCTAAAAGCCCGGCACAATGCCTTGAGATCGTGTCCGTCCACCGGGCCAAGATAGGTGATCCCCATATCTTCAAAAAACATTCCCGGAACAAACAGCTGCTTGATTCCACTCTTCGCTTTCCGAATATGTCCTGTCACTCTCGCTCCAATATACGGCAGCTTCCCTAATGCCGCCTCCACACCCTTTTTCAGTCCGGTGTAAGCACTCGCTGTTCGAAGACCATCCAAATACTTCGACATGCCTCCCACATTTTCTGAGATAGACATATTGTTGTCATTGAGCACAATAATAAAATTACTCTTTAATCCTGCCGCATTGTTGAGTGCTTCATATGCCATCCCGCCGGTCATGGCGCCATCCCCGATGACAGAGATGACTTTATGATCTTGTCCTAGGATCTCCCGTGCCTCTACATACCCAAGTCCTGCCGAGATGGATGTGGAACTGTGCCCGGTATCAAACGCATCACAATCGCTTTCTTTCCGCTTTGGGAACCCGCTCATCCCACCATATTTCCGCAGATCATCAAACCCGGCTTTTCTGCCAGTAAGCAGTTTGTGCGTATACGCCTGATGCCCCACATCCCAGATAATTTTATCCTCCGGCAGGTCAAAAATCAGGTGCATCGCCATCGTCAGTTCTACTACGCCAAGATTAGAAGCCAGATGTCCGCCAGTCACACTGATTTTCTCGATCAGAAAATCCCGGATCTCCTGGGCAAGCACTTCAAGCTCCTCCGGCTTTAATTTTTTTATATCATTTGCTTTCTGAATTTTTTCCAGTACCATAGGCACTCCCTCTATTTCTCCCGATGTATCAACTCCTGCAAGAGCTGCTCCAGATAGGCATTCTCTCTCTGCAGACTCCTTAACAGAGCAATCGCCTCCTCAGAAATCTGTTCTACATCCTTTTTTGCTTTCTCTAATCCGAAGAGCGTCACATAAGTCGTCTTCTCATTCTTCTGATCGCTGAAAACTGGTTTGCCGAGCACTTCTTCTGTACTTGTAACATCAAGAATGTCATCCTGAATCTGAAATGCGATCCCAACCTTCTTTGCGACCTGCTCGATCACTGCAACCTCCTCTTCTTCTGCTCCCGCCAGAATCGCACCGATCATCATGGCACTTTCTAAAAGCGCTCCTGTCTTCAGCTCATAAATAAAAGAAAGTATATCTTCTGTGATATTCTTTCCAGAAGCACTGACATCTACGACCTGGCCTCCGATCATCCCGTAGATACCTGCTTTCTTTGCAAGCACCTGAAGTGCTTTCCCGATCCGGATCGCCTCCTCCGGCGCTTCCTCAAATGCGGTGCATGCTGTCTCAAACGCATAGTTTAACAATGCATCTCCGGCAAGGATCCCCATGTCTTCCCCGTATACGATGTGTGTCGTCTTCCTTCCTCTCCGGTAATCATCATCATCCATCGCCGGAAGATCATCGTGTACGAGCGAATAAGTATGGATCATCTCGATTGCCGCCATGAACGGTCTGACGGTCTTTGCGGCACCTCCAAACATCCGGAAGGTCTCCCAAAGAAGCATCGGACGGAGTCTTTTCCCTCCTGCCATCAGACTGTATTTCATCGCCTCCATGATGACCTGCTGCTTTCCTTCCTGCACAGGAAGATACGCCTTTAGGATCTGTTCGATCTCCTCTGTTTTCTTTCTTTTCTCGTCTCTAAAATTCATGGCATTCTCCATTTTCTTCTAATATCTGTATCTGTTTCTCCACTGTATCGATCTTGTCATTGCATGACTTCAAGAGTTCTATTCCTCTGTGATAAAGTGAAAAAGACTGTTCCAAAGAAAGTCCCGGCTCTTCCATCTGCCGCATCATTCCATCCAGTTCCTGAAACAGTTCCTCCAGTGTTCTATTCTCTTTGACTGTGCTTTCCGCCATCTTCTGCCTCCTTTTCCACTTCCGTCACCTGTGCGCGTATCGTTCCGTCTGTCACTTTGATGGAAAGGATTTCACCTGGGCAGACATCTTCGATTTTTCGAATATTGACTCCAATCTCATTCTGCACATAAGAAAATCCCTGTCCCAATTTTCTGACCGGAGAAAGTCCGTTGAGACGCTCTGCGCGCACAGACAGACCGTGTTTTGCTTCCTTTAACCACTCCTGCATCTTCTGCCTAAACCGTTCTTCCAAATCCACTGCCTGTTGCCGTTTCTCATTTAGCTTCACCTGCGGATGCAGGTAAGAAAGCCTCTGGGCCCGCTGCATAACCTGATTTCGCTTCTCTTCCACCGCGTGCGAAAGTGCACGTTTTAGCTTCCTTTCCGTCTCATCCAAATATACGCGGACAACATCGTATTCATAAACCGCAAGCTCCGCAGCAGCAGAAGGTGTCGGCGCACGAAGATCTGCTACATAGTCAGCGATTGTTGTGTCGGTCTCATGTCCCACCGCCGAAATGACCGGAGTCTGACATGCAAAAATCGCCCGGGCAACAATCTCCTCATTAAATGCCCAGAGATCCTCGATCGAACCGCCGCCTCTTCCTACAATGATCACATCTACGCCGAATGCATCCATTCTTCGTATCCCGTCTGCAATGCTTTCTGCAGCGTCTTCTCCCTGCACAAGTGCAGGGCACAAATACAGCTGCACATAAGGATTCCTCCTGGATGCAATATGAATGATATCCCGGATTGCCGCCCCTGTAGGCGCTGTTACAATACCAACCGTGCTGGCAAATGGAGGAATCGGCCGCTTATATTCCTGCTCAAACATCCCCATCTCTTCCAATTCCTGCTTCAGCTTCTCAAACTTCTCATATAGCAATCCAGCCCCATCTAAGATGACCTCTTTCGCATAGAGTTGATATCTGCCGTCGCGCTCATAGACATTGACACTTCCAAGAACGATGACTTGCTGCCCTTCTCGCATCCGAAAAGCAAGACCGCCTCTCTGTCCGGCAAACATCACGCAGGCGATTGTCCCCGTCTCATCCTTGAGAGAAAAATAAATATGTCCGGAAGTGTGATATTTGCAGTTTGACACTTCTCCTTTCACATAGATGCGTCCAAGCATGAAATCTTGTGTAAACATATTCTTAATGTAAGAATTGACTTGACCGACGGAATATACACTGCGCATGGCACTACCTCGGATTGACGATCTTTCCAAGAACTCCGTTGATGAAAGACGGACTCTCTTCACCACCATATCGCTTCGCCAGTTCTACTGCCTCGTTGATCGCAACCCCCTGCGGCACTTCCTCATCCCACTCAATCTCATAAACTGCAAGACGAAGAATAGTCAGGTCTACTTTTCCCATTCGGGATGTCTTCCATCCTGTCACGGAAGCATTGATCTTCTCATCGATCATCTCCACCTTCTCCGCAATTGCGGCATATTTTGTGCGAATGTATTCTTTCTCTGTGTCCTTTGCCGATTCCAGCTCTTCCAGATAAAGTGCAAGCTGCTCTTCCATCTCTTCCTTCGGTTGAAACTCGATGCGGAATAATATTCTAAAAATGTGTTCTCTAAGTTCTGATCTTCCCATTGTATACCTCACTGTCTGTTTTTTCAAAGGTTATCTCTTCGATAGGCTCTATTATACTACATAACCTTCCATATTGCAAAATAGAATTCAGCACACGAAAAGAGATTATGAAAAACCTTTCATAATCTCCCTGTGAGCCGTGATTTTTTCAAATCTATTCTTCACCCATGTCTACACCCGCAATACGGATATTGACATCCGCAACGGTAAGCCCGGTCATATTCTCCACCGCCGCTTTGACTTTCTCCTGAATCTTTGCTGACACATCCATGATGTTATAGCCATATTTCAGGACAAGTGCCAGAGATACTGTCACGATTCCTTCCAGCACATCCACCTTCACGCCTCTGGATAAATTCTTCATTCCCAGTCGTGCGATCAGGTCATTTGTGATATTTCCTGCCATGGAAGCAACCCCTTCTACCTCTGTGGCTGCCAGAGCTGCAATGATCGCAACTACTTCATCGGCGATCTTTACTTCCCCGAGATTCGGATCCTGATGTATCGTATACGTATTTCTTTCGTCTTTTACCATTTCTAAAACCTCCTGTCTGGTTTGCTGTCTGTTATAGTTATTATAACAAATTTCTCATTATTTGCAAACAAAAAACTTTAAGAACGGCCAAATTCAGACAGAACGAGTCCCTCGTTTCGATCCAGTGTCATACGGATGCTCCAGCTATTGACAAACAGAAGAAGCGGACGATCCTTTAAGTCCTTGATCTTCTTCATGTCAGAAGTTCCGATTACTTTATCAAGATCAATGTCTGTATTCTCAATCCAACGGATGTGCTCATATGGAAGCTGATCCATGCGGATCTCCACATTGTATTCATTTTCCAGACGGTATTTTAATACGTCAAACTGAAGCACACCGACAACTCCGACGATAATTTCTTCCATCCCGGTGTTGTACTCCTGAAAAATCTGGATCGCACCTTCCTGGGCAATCTGATTAATTCCTTTGATAAACTGCTTACGCTTCATCGTATCCACCTGACGTACTCTGGCAAAATGTTCCGGTGCAAAGGTTGGAATTCCCTCATAGCAGAACCGCTCTGCTGAAGTCGTAAGAGTATCCCCGATCGAGAAGATTCCCGGATCAAACACACCGATGATATCTCCTCCGTAAGCCTTCTCTACCATCTTCCGCTCACTTGCCATCATCTGCTGTGGCTGAGAAAGACGCACCTTTCTTCCTCCCTGCATGTGATATACTTCCATGCCCGCCTCAAACTCACCGGAACAGATCCGCATGAACGCAATACGGTCACGATGCGCCTTGTTCATATTTGCCTGGATCTTGAAGACAAATGCAGAGAAATCCTTCTCCGTCATCGGGTCAATCTCTCCTTTATCTGACTTTCTCGGAAGCGGCGAAGAAGTCATAGAAAGGAAATGCTGTAAAAATGTCTCCACACCAAAGTTCGTGAGCGCAGAGCCGAAAAATACCGGAGAAAGTTCTCCCTTGCTTACCAGCTCCTGGTCAAACTCAGCACTTGCTCCGTCTAACAGTTCCACTTCTTCCTCCAAAAGAGAAAGTGCATCTTCCTCGATCAGTGTACTCAGCTCCGGATCATCCAATGAAATTTTCTTCACTTCTCCCATTTTTGTTCCTTTTTGTGTATCTGAGAACAGTTCAATTTCCCGATGTTCTCTGTCATAGACACCTTTAAATGCCTTCCCGGAACCGATTGGCCAGTTGACCGGACAGGTTGCAATCCCCAGTTCTTTCTCGATGTCATCCAGCAATTCAAACGTATCTCTCGCCTCACGGTCCATCTTATTGATAAAGGTAAAGATCGGGATATGACGCATTACACAGACTTTAAATAGCTTTCTCGTCTGCGCCTCCACACCTTTGGATGCATCGATCACCATCACCGCAGAATCCGCAGCCATCAGTGTACGATAAGTATCCTCCGAGAAGTCCTGATGTCCCGGTGTATCCAGAATGTTAATGCAATATCCATCGTAGTTAAACTGAAGCACGGAGGAAGTCACTGAGATTCCTCTCTCTTTCTCAATCTCCATCCAGTCTGATACTGCATGTTTTGCGGTCGCTTTCCCTTTGACAGATCCTGCCTGATTGATCGCGCCGCCGTATAATAAAAATTTCTCGGTCAATGTCGTCTTACCGGCATCGGGATGAGAAATAATCGCAAATGTTCTTCGTTTCTTTATTTCATTCGTAATATTTGACATAATGTTCTCCTGCTTTGCTTTTTTTCAACGTTTCTATTATAGCAACTCTTTTTTTGTTTATCAACAAAAACTATTTTTCTTCTGCCTTTGCCTCTTCTTCCCCACTATGTATCGGTGTGATCACGATATTCTGCGGGGCAATCCCTGTTTTTCTTGTGACGATATCTTCAATCTGTGCACGATTAGCATCTGTCAGATCTGCGTTGCTTACAACCACATCTGCACTGTCCACCGTCAGATTGACGACCGTCTCTGAAAATCCCTTTGATGCAAGAAGTGTCTCCACTGCCACTTCCTTCTCAGACAGATCCGTCAACTGGATCATCTCATTGACTGCCTGCTGCTTCTGCTCTTCACCGATCTCCGCATTATCAATGATCGCCTGAAGCGTCTCCTTATTCTTTGCGCGCACTTGTTCTCTGGAAACTTTTGCCTCCGCCACTACTTTATTCGCCTCTCCGCTTGTAAGTACTGCCTCCCCCGGTGTTCCATCTACCGAATCCTCCAGCGCTGCCTCCTTGTCTGTACTCTCAATATCTCCTGCCGTCTCAGCCAGCTCCTGCTCAGAGATATCAAGCAATTCTTTGTTCGCCAGTTCTCCGCTCGTCTCCTTCCCTTCTGCTCCTCCAAACAGCTTTCCGGAATAGTTCAAGTATCCCGCCACCGCGATCATAACTGCCAGTGTTGCAATGATTACCTGATTCTTCTTAAATAGTTTTTTCAAAATGAACCCTCCTTCTTTGAATCACTCTGCTTCATTATTTTAATTTTATGCGTTTCGATACCAAATAATGCCTGCACTGCCTCCGTGATTTCTTTTCGCACGACGGCATCATCCCCTCCGGCTGCACTTACAAGCACTCCTTCCACCTGAGGGTGTACTTCCTTTCGCACATACGGTGTATGCGCTCCTTGCGCAGTATCTTCAAACACTGTTTCCTCTCGTCTTGCAAACTCGCTTTTCTCCAAATCTTTCTCCACGACTTTCTCTGCCGATGTGCGAAACGTAATCATCACCCGCACCTTTCCCACACCTTCGGTCCGTTTTAAAATATCTTCCAATTCTCGCTCCATCGTTTCCCGATACGTATCCAAATCCGTCGTCTTTCTATCATCTGCCTCACTCGTTCCTTCTTTTTCCAAGCTTTCACCCGGTTTCGGAGTCGGAATTGCAATGATCACAAGAAGGATCCCGACAAGAAGCACGACCAGCAGTTGATGTTTCTTCGGAAATCCTTCTGGAAATTTCCAGTCCCACCGTTCCCTATTCACTGTACTATTCCCCTCCTTCTTTTTCTCTTTCCTCAGCGATTTCTTCTTCCTGCATTCTGTCTTGTTGTGGATTGTTGCCGCCATAGTCTTTTGGAAGATAATCTTCCGGGCAGATTTCCTTAAGGTACTTTGTCTGCTCCTCGATCTTTCGCAATTCCTCCTCATAAGTATGCTTCTGAAACACTTCTTCAAAAGTTTTTTCCATTCCGGCAACCTTTAGCAGCGGACTGATCACAAGCAAGATCAATAAAAGTCCTGTGAAAAATTTCAGATACTTCCGGTATCCATCACCGGGGATCAAATGAAGTGCCGCTGTCATAAGCACCATATAAAACGCAATATTTTCCACCCATTGATACAGTCCCTCTGTCATCTTTCTCTCCTTCAAATGCATTAAGTTGTCGATGCTGTGACGATCACGATCGTCAGCAGAAACAGTAATCCCGTTGTAAAGATTATCCTCAGCAGAAGCTGATACCCTTTGCCGATTCCAGAAATGCAGCCGACAATCCTCTGATCCGATACCGGCTGGATTACCGCCGCCACCAGTTTGTAGAGAAATGCGACCACTGCGACCTGCAAAAACGGAACCGCACAGATTCCTACGCAGATGATGGCGCCGGTAATCCCGATACTGTTCTTGATAAGAACGGTTGTCCCAAGAACAACCTCCGTCATTCCTCCAATTGCATCCCCGATCCCGGGAATTGCCTCTGCAGTCTTTGTCACCACCCCTCTCTTGACAGAATCGATCACCGGAAGCAGCATTCCCTGAACAAGATTCAGACCAACGACACATGCAAGAAGTGTCTTAATGCTCCAATCGATTCCCGTGTGGATCAGATCTGCCATTTTCGATAAATATTCTTCGGAAGAAAGATGATTCAATAACTCCAATATGGTATAGACCTGTACAAATGGAAGCAGGACATTCAAGATCAAAAGCTCCACAAGAAAGATCAAAAATAAGACCAGATTATAAAACGCTGCCGATGTCACACCCCCATTTGCAACGGCTACTGCGAGAAAGTAGACCGGTCCAAGCACCTTCATAAATGAAGTCAGAGTGGTCAGTCTCTGCGCTGTAAGATCTGTCATCATCCGAAAACCATTTAAGCACACGGTAAATAATAAAAGATACAAAAGATAAAAACTAATCTCTGAAATCTGGCGGTTTGGAAATATACCGGAAAAATTAGCAAATACAGCCGCAATCACTGCAAGCATCAATATATACACAAGACTCTTTTTGCTCTGCCCAAACTCATAGGCAACCTGATCTTTCACAAACTGTCCGACCGCCTCAAACGACATCGGAAGATTTCCTTTTTCAACCACTTTCACCATCTTGGAAAAATCCATCTTCCCTTCCGGGAACATGCTTTCGAGCGCCCCCGTCACTTCCTCAAAGCCAAACTCTCCGAAAAGAGCCTCCTCCACAGCTTCCTTTGCATCCTTAAGCGCCTGCTCTTCTTCTATCTCCGATGCCTCTGCATGCGCTGTCGACAAAAAAAGCAACAGTAGCGCAAACAGAATTCTTGTCCACCATGCTTTTTTTCTGTCCCATACCGGTTTCTGCTCTTTCATGTGCCTCCTCCCAACTCCCATTTTCACTACGTTAAAAATGCATGGATCGTCTCCAACAGTGCCAGCAGGATCGGCATGCCAAGCGCCAATATCGTCAGTTTACTGAAAATCTCAATCTGGGATGCCACCGTCTGATAGCCGGCATCTTTGCAGATTCCAGAGGAAAATTCCGCTGCATAAGTGATTCCCACCATCTTTAGCAGTGTACCGATATACGCCCGGTCAATCGTGATCATATCTCCAATTGCACGAAGCGTCTCAAGGATAATCTCCAGTCTCCCTACAATATTCAGAAAAATGAAAATGCTGACCGCCACACTCAGGTAGATGCCATACTCAGATTTTCCATTTTTAAACTGAATCGCAAGCAGCGCGCCCGCCACACCCACAAGTCCAATCTGTACTGCATTCAACTCGTATCCCCCTTCTCCATCTCTTATAAGGAAAATAGCTGCTCAATGGAATGAAACAGTTCCTGAATATAGGGAAGAATCCAAAACAGTACGAGCAGAAGCCCTGCAAGACTTGTCAGAAATGCCTGTTCCTCCCGACCACTGTGTTTTAATACCTGACATAGTACCGAGACGAGGATCCCGACTGCCGCAATCTTAAAAATAAGCTGAACACTCATGTACTCCTCCCACTAGATCAATAAAATTGTAATAAAAATCCCACTCATCACACCGAGACAGTTGCATAGTTTCTGCTTCGCAGCCAGTCCTTCCCGCACGTCTTGTACTTCCACCTTCAGTTGTTCCAGATACAGATCGATCGCCCCTTCCTGGGCATGTCCGCCGAGATACCCGATACTATTTCCAAATTCTTTTAATTCTTCTAACTCTTCCCTCGTAAGCTTTGTTGTGCAAAGTCGCTCTTCCACCGCACAAGACCATATTTCGGCAAAGGAACTTCCCGCACGTCTTGCAAGCTGTCCGGATACCTGTGTCAAAAACAAGCAGTACGGCGCCTTTACTTTTCTTGAAATGCGGGCAAATGCTTCCTCAAGCGGTGCGTGTGTGTATGCAATTTCTTCTTTTAACAACAAAAGGATCCTCCGCAGCCATTTCAGATCGTTCAGATGTCGTTTGAGATCAGCCGCCGTCAGATACCCGATTCCACTCGTCCCAAGAACGATCAAGATAATTCCGATTCCTTTCACATGCATGCCCCCTTCTCGTATTGTTCTCGGTAAAGCAGTGTTCCTCTTTCATCATAAATTCCTTCTACCTCTCCGATATGAATCCCATTTTTCAAAACAACGTAACGACCAAACCTCTTTTTCTGAATCAGCTGCTGCAGCACAGGTTTCTTTTGCACCTCTGCCATCGATGTGCCATGAACAGTTGCCAGCATACGGCATCCGCAATGCATTGCGTACTCCATCGCATGAATATCCTCCGGCGCCCCGATCTCATCGACTGCAAGTATTTTGGGAGCCATCGACCGAATCAACATGAGCATTCCCTCTGCCTTGGGACATCCATCTAAAATATCCGTGCGGATCCCAAGCTCATTCTGTGCAATCCCAAGATGACACGCCCCCAGTTCTGAGCGTTCATCGACCACGCCTACACTTTCCCCCTGAATCCATCGATTTCCGTCTGAAATCTGACGGATCAAATCCCGCAGCAATGTTGTCTTCCCACATCCCGGAGGGGAAATGATCAGCGTGTGGTACAGCTGTTGATCGTATGTAAGATACGGCAATACTTTCCCTGCACAGTCCTTTACCTCATGTGCCACCCGGATGTTGACGGATGAAATATACTGGATATTCTTTATCGTTCCCTGATCCATAATCACTTTTCCTGCCATTCCTACCCGATGTCCTCCTTCCACTGTCAGAAATCCCTGTCGCAGCTCCTCTTCAAAAGCATATAAAGAATAGCTGCTGATATAATCTACCGTCTCGCGCATTTCTGTCTTCGTGACAAGATGCGGTTTTCCATTCCGCTTTGGAATCCTCTCTTTTCCACGGATATTTAAGATTACCGGACTTCCTACACGAAGACGGATCTCCTGAAGTCCTTCCATGTCTATCTCTTCCTGGCTGATCAGTTCCTGAATCTCTCTTGCAAGAATCTGCAGCACCTGACTGTTTTTTCCGATTGCTCTGTTCATCTTTGTCCACCTCTTAAAACAGTATATGAGAAACTTGTCTGTTTAGAACCAGATTCTCACACGGAATGTATTTCGATAAGAGTCCGAAGAACTTTTCTATGCAAAAAAGACTCTGCACAGATTTCCCTGTACGGAGTCTTTTTCGTATATTTATAAAATTCAACTTCTTATTCTGCTACATCTTTGATGGAGAAGCTCATTCTTCCCATCTTATCTTTTCCTAAGCAGACTACTTTGACTTTATCGCCAAGTGTCAGAACATCTTCTACATTTTTGATGCGCTCTTTGGAAATCTTGGAAATGTGTACCATTCCTTCTTTACCCGGAGCAAATTCTACAAATGCTCCAAATTCTTTGATGCTTACGACTTTTCCTTCCAGCACCTGTCCGGCTTCAAAGTCTGTGACAATGATCGCAATCATCTTCATCGCTTCTTCCATCGCCTCTGCATCTACACCGCATACAGACACTGCACCGTCATCTGTAATATCAATCTTCACACCAGTCTGTTCAATGATCGCATTGATCGTCTTTCCGCGCTGTCCGACAACATCACCAATCTTTGCAGGATCAATCTGCATCTGACGGATCTTCGGAGCGTACGGTCCAACAGAAGCACGCGGCTCTGCAATCGCCTTGCTCATTACTTCATCTAAAATATAAGTTCTTGCTTTCTTTGTGCATGCAATTGCTTCCTCGATGATCGGTCTTGTCAATCCGTGAATCTTAATATCCATCTGGATTGCTGTGATACCTTTATGTGTTCCGGCAACCTTAAAGTCCATATCTCCAAAGAAGTCTTCGAGTCCCTGAATATCTGTCAGAACGATATAGTCATCGTCTGTCTCCCCTGTCACAAGGCCTGCGGAAATTCCTGCCACTGCTGATTTGATAGGAACACCTGCTGCCATCAGCGACATGCTGGATGCACATACACTTGCCTGGGAAGTAGAACCATTTGATTCAAATGTCTCTGATACCGTACGGATCGCATACGGGAACTCTGCCTCGCTTGGAAGTACCGGTACGAGTGCTCTCTCTGCAAGCGCACCATGTCCGATCTCACGACGTCCCGGTCCTCTTGACGGCTTTGTCTCACCGACAGAGTATGACGGGAAGTTATAGTGGTGCATATATCTCTTGGAAGTCTCTGCCTCATCAAGACCGTCAATTCTCTGCGCCTCTGAGAGCGGTGCAAGTGTTGTAATAGTACAGATCTGTGTCTGACCTCTTGTAAACATTGCGGAACCGTGTACTCTCGGAATCAAATCAGTCTCTGCTGCAAGCGGTCTGATCTGATCGATCGCTCTTCCATCCGGACGCTTGTGATCTTTCAAGATCATCTTGCGGACAGTCTTCTTCTGATACTGATATAATGCTTCTCCTAAGAGTTCCAGCCACTCTTCGTTCTCTGCAAATGCTTCTTCTAACTTCTCACGGATCACGCGGATATTTTCTTCTCTGACTTGTTTTTCATCTGTGAATACCGCTTCTTCCATCTCTTCCGGTGTCACGATCTCTTTGATCGCCTCAAACAATTCTTCCGGCACTGCACAGCTTGTGTATGCATGCTTTTCTTTTCCACACTCTGCCACGATCGTATCGATGAACTTGATCACTTCCTGGTTCACTTCATGCGCCGCAAAGATCGCCTCGATCATCTTCGCCTCCGGCACTTCATTTGCACCTGCCTCGATCATAATGACCTTATCTCTTGTGGAAGCAACTGTCAACTGCAGATCAGAAACCGCTCTCTGTGCCGCATTCGGATTGAATACAAACTCTCCGTCGATCAGTCCTACCTGTGTAGTAGAAGTAGGCCCATCAAACGGGATGTCAGAGATTGCTGTGGCGATCGCAGAACCTAACATTGCTGTCAGTTCCGGGCTGCAGTCCGGATCCACAGACAATACGAGGTTATTTAATGTCACATCGTTTCTGTAATCCTTTGGAAACAGAGGTCTCATCGGTCTGTCAATGACACGAGATGTTAAGATCGCATTTTCAGACGCTTTCCCTTCTCTCTTGTTAAACCCTCCCGGGATCTTTCCTACCGCATATAATTTCTCTTCATACTCAACGGAGAGCGGGAAGAAATCGATGCCCTCTCTCGGTTTTTCAGATGCTGTCGCTGTCGATAATACAACCGTCTCTCCATAGTGCATCAAAGCCGCACCATTGGCCTGTGCTGCCACTCTGCCTACATCGACACGCAGAGTTCTTCCGCCTAATTCCATTTCAAATTTTTTAAACATACTGTTCTCCTTTTCTTCGCCGGCAGGCTGTACCGAAACTACTGAAAAATACATTTCTGCTTTGGACGCTGTCAACACTGCTGACAGTTCCTGCGGAAATATGCTTTTCAGTGGTCTCGGCTCATACTTTCCTGCCGTTTTTCATAAACTTCTGCACCGAATGTTTTTCATCCGGCACTTGTAACTGAAAACAAGGGATGGCACGAATAACCATCCCCTGCTAAAATCACTTTGATTATTTTCTAAGTCCTAAACGTTCAATTAAAGAACGGTATCTTTCAATATCAGTTTTCTTTAAGTAAGCAAGTAAGCCTCTTCTCTGACCTACCATTTTAAGAAGACCTCTTCTTGAATGATGATCCTTTGGATTTGCTTTAAAGTGATCTGTTAATTCATTGATTCTTGCTGTTAAGATTGCGATCTGAACTTCCGGTGAACCTGTATCTCCTTCTGTTCTTCCGTATTCTGCAATAATAGCCTGTTTCTTTTCTTTTGCGATCATGTGATGATCCTCCTTTATTCTTTCTTATTATTAATATTTGAGCGCCAGATATTAAGTAACGGTTGGAGTCTTCCAGTTACCGGATATCGGCTCGTAAATCCTTAGTTAGATTAGCATAATTGAATTTGTTTTTCAAGATTTATTTTCAATTTTCTTTTCTTTTCTCAGTTTTCGTCACTATGCACAATTCACAGTTCCCTGCGTTTAATCGCTGAAATATCTGCTTCCATCTGGCTTTTCAGCTCCTCCACAGAGGCAAACTTGCGCTCCGGCCGCACAAACGAGAGCAGTTCTACTTGGATGGTCTGTCCGTAGGTTTCTCTGTCGAACGAAAAAACATTGACTTCTAAAATCAATTTTCCATCCGCATCCACAGTCGGCTTATTGCCAAGGTTCCCAATCCCTTGATAATAGTTCCCATCAATCCGCACACGGCACGCATAGACGCCGTTTGGCGGCGCCAGCTTTCCGATATCCGGAGTGATATTCATCGTCGGAATCCCAAGCTTTCTCCCAAGCTTTCTGCCATGCTCCACCACACCACTCATTGCATACGGATATCCAAGCAATTCTCTTGCCACTTCCATATGTCCGGCGCGGACTTCTTCTTTGATATAAGTACTGCTGATTTCCCTGCCCTGATACAGTTCTTTGTCCACGACTTCCAACTCGTATCCATATATCCCTGCATACTGCTTCAGCATATGAATGTCTCCGCGTTTCTCATGTCCAAAATGAAAATCTGTCCCGACCGCAATATACGCTGCATGGAACTGATCCACCAGCACTTCTTTGATGAACGTCTCTGCTTCCATGCCGGATATCTCCTCCGTAAATGGACAGTCAATCAGATAATCTGTCTGTCCATCGAGATGCTCATACCGTTCTTTCCCGGTCATCAGACTTTTCTTCTGTTTGCCCAGTCGTTCATAGAGCGGAGCCATGTCAAATGCAAAGACAACACTTACCACCTCTTTGGATGCATGTGCCTTCACACGGCTGACCAGTTTCTGATGGCCTCTGTGCAGGCCGTCAAATTTCCCCAGTGTCACTGCAGCTTTTCTCTGTTCCTGATAGCATTCTAGTTCTCTTACATACTGCATGTCATTTCCTCTTCTATCCTTATCCGTATTGTGAGATTTTACTTTTCGTAGAACATCTTCTCGAGCCGGAACATCTTTTCCTCCTGACGGTAGCGATAAATTCCGACAAACACTCCCTGCGCATCGTACACCCGCACCCGTTCTTCCGGCTCATACTTCTCTCTTTTCTTTACAAAAGAAAGGGAAAATGGATTGCCGTTGTACAGATACTGGTTTCCAGCCTCTTTCACATCCACACTCCTGCATTCTGGAAACATGGCATCGATGGGAATGATTGCCTCCATCAGCGTCCCGTCCTGCTTCTTCTTTTCAATCTCACCTAACGTCAGGCTATCTCCCAGCTCAAAACGACTTACTTTTGTCCGAAGCAGTGATTCCATACAAGCCCCACATCCAAGTTTTTCCCCAATGTCATGACAAAGTGTGCGGATGTAAGTCCCCTTTGAGCAAGATACTTCCATCGTCACTCGAGGCAGATCGATCTCCATGATCTCAATGCTGTGGATCTGGACCGGTCTCGCCTTCCGCTCAACTGTCTTTCCTTCCCTTGCCAGTTCATAAAGCTTCTTTCCCCCGACTTTCAATGCGGAATACATCGGCGGAACCTGCTCATAATTCCCGACAAACTTCTGAATACATGCAGTTACCTCTTCGACTGTAAGCGATGCGGTATCTTTTTTCTCCAGCACTTCTCCGGAACTATCCTGTGTATCTGTGACAGTCCCAAGCAGCATCACCGCCCGGTATGTCTTATCCTTATCCGTCAACAGATCACAGAGTTTTGTCCCTTTCCCAAGGCATACCGGCAGAACTCCTGTCGCATCCGGATCGAGTGTCCCGGTATGGCCGATCTTTTTCTGACCTAAAATCCCTCTGAGCTTTGCCACGACGTCGTGAGAAGTAAACCCTTTTTCTTTATATACATTGATCACTCCGTGTATCATCTGTCTTCTGCCTTTCTTTTCTCCATTTTCTTTTGTCTGTTTCTAGAGCTGTTTTTGGATTTCTTCTACCAACCGGGAAAGAATTTCTTCTGCGCTTCCTTTCATGGTAACACCTGCCGCTTTCTTATGACCACCACCGCCAAATTGCTGTGCGATCCGGCTGACATCCACTTCACCCGTTGCCCGCAGACTGACTTTAAACTCATGATGAGATAATTCGTAGAGAAAAATCGCCACTTCAACCCCTTTCGTCACGCGAAGCTGACTGACGATCCCATCCAATTCTTTTGGTTTTACTCCATAAACATCCATCTCTTCTTTTGTCAAAAAAGATGCGATACATTTCCCATCAAGAAGCAGTTTGCTGTCCAGCAGTGCCTTCCCAAGCACTTGATTCTGTACATAAGATTTCTGATAAAAAGTACGGTCAATGATTCCGGAGTAGTCAATGCCTTTCCGCATCAGTTCGGCTGCCGCCTCCATCGTCTCCGGCGCAGTGCAGGAATACTGAAATACCCCAGTGTCATGTACAATCCCAAGGTACAGACATTCTGCGATCTCCTTTGTAATCTTTTCTTTGTCTAACAGACGATACACCAACTCCGAAGTAGAACTTGCATCCGGGTCGATCTCATTTTCATCAGCGAATGCTCGATTGCTGATGTGGTGGTCGATACACGCTGTCCGTCCTGCCTGCTCATAGAGCATTTTGGAAAATCCAAGACGATCCGAATCGCCGCAGTCCAAAAGAATGAAAAGATCATAGGTTTCTGTCTCTGTGACTTCCGAACGGATATCTGCTGCCGCACCGATAAACCGAAAAGAATCCGGCACCGGCTCCAAGTAAACATCCACTGTGATCTCCGGGTAATTTTTCTGAAGATACTGATACAATCCGAGTGTAGAACCGACACAGTCTCCATCCGGGCGGACATGTCCGCCTAGCGCCACACGGCGGACTCCCTGCAATAATCTTTCTAATTCCATATTTTCGCTTCCCTCTATTTGATATCCTTTGTCACTTCGTCGATTTTCTTAGACATGCTCACGCCATATTCAATGGACTGATCCAGAACAAATTTGACTTCCGGCGTATTTCTCATATTGAGACGATGTGCCAACTCTCTGCGGATGTATCCTTCTGCGCTCTGAAGTCCTGCAACAGTATCCTGCTGTGCCTTCTCATCCCCAAGAACGCTGATATAAGCTTTACATGTCTTCAGATCCGGTGCTACTTCCACAGCAACAACCGATGTCATCGGTGCCACTCTAGGATCTTTGATCCCGTCACGAAGGATACTGCTTAATTCTCTCTGTACTTCCATGTTGACTCTTGTATTCTTAATACTGTTCTTTCTCATCGTTGTTCTCCTTTCCATGCTTAGATGTGCCGGAAACTGCGATTTCCAGACTATATCTCTCGGACATTGATCAACCTCCTTAGTCTGAAAATGCAGTTTCCCCAACTTCTCTATCTTATTTTTTGCCTATCTTGGCACTTCTACCATCTTGAATGCTTCAACCTGGTCTTCTTCTTTGACATCGTTAAACTTCTCAAATACAAGACCACATTCATATCCGGCTCTAACTTCCTTGACATCGTCTTTGAAACGTTTCAGCGAAGCAAGAGCACCCTCGAAGATCACAACACCATCTCTCGATACTCTGACAGAACATCCTCTCTCAAATGTACCATCAAGCACATAGGAACCTGCGATTGTTCCAACACCAGATGCCTTGAATGTCTGGCGTACTTCCGCATGTCCGAGCACTTTCTCCTCAAATACCGGATCCAGCATTCCCTTCATCGCTGCCTGCACATCTTCGATCGCATCGTAAATGACACGGTACAGACGAAGATCAACACCTTCGCGCTCAGCGATTTCCTTTGCAGTCGCATCCGGACGGACATTAAATCCGATGATGATCGCATTGGATGCGGATGCAAGGTTGACATCAGATTCATTGATCGCGCCGACACCGCCGTGGATGATCTTAATGACAACTTCCTCGTTAGACAGCTTCAGAAGACTCTGTTTTACCGCCTCCACAGATCCCTGTACATCGGCTTTTACAATGATTCCAAGTTCTTTTAAGTTTCCTGCCTGGATCTGGCTGAACAGATCGTCTAAGGACATTCTTGATTTTGTCTCTTCAAGCATTCTCACACGGTTCTGAGAGATAAATGTCTCTGCAAAGCTTCTTGCTTCTTTATCAGACTCACATCCAACAAAGATCTCACCAGCATTTGGAACATCATTTAATCCGAGGATCTCCACCGGCATAGACGGTCCTGCTTCTTTGACACGTCTTCCTTTGTCATCCATCATCGCTCTTACTTTCCCGTATGCAGAGCCTGCTGCGATCGGATCTCCTACATGAAGTGTTCCTTTCTGCACAAGAACTGTTGCCACAGAACCTTTTCCTTTGTCAAGCTGCGCTTCGATGACAATTCCTCTTGCACGGCGATTCGGATTAGCCTTCAGCTCAGATACTTCTGCTGTCAGAAGAATCATCTCCAGCAGTTCATCGATTCCTTCATGTGTATGTGCAGATACCGGAACAAAGATTGTGCTTCCGCCCCAGTCTTCTGCGATCAAGCCGTATTCTGTCAATTCTTGTTTGACTCTCTCTACATTTGCACTTGGCTTATCAATCTTATTTACTGCAACGATGATCTCGATTCCTGCCGCTTTCGCATGGTTGATCGCTTCTACCGTCTGCGGCATCACACCGTCATCCGCTGCAACAACAAGGATCGCGATATCTGTTGAGCTCGCTCCACGCATACGCATCGCTGTAAATGCTTCATGTCCCGGTGTATCAAGGAATGTAATGTTCTCTCCATTGATCGTTGCCACATACGCACCGATGTGCTGTGTAATTCCACCCGCTTCACGATCGATCACATTTGTGTTACGGATCGCATCGAGAAGAGAAGTCTTTCCATGGTCTACGTGTCCCATGACACATACAACCGGAGGACGTTTCACCATTGTGCTTTCATCCTCTTCGTCTTCTTTTAATAATTCCTCGATCACATCGACAACTTCTTCTTTTTCCACAAGGCATTCAAATTCCATTGCGATCTCTTCGGCAGTGTCAAAGTCTACTTCCTGGTTCACTGTCACGATCTTGCCCTGCATGAATAATTTTTTGACAATTACCGATGGCTGGATCTTCATCTTATCTGCAAGTTCCTGAATAGTAAGTGTCTCTGGAATTGTGATCATTTTGATCTTTTCTTCCTCTTTTTCCACTGGCTTTGGCTGTGGTTTTACCGGCTGTGACATCGGTTTTTGTTTCTTCCCTTTTGGAAGTCTTTCTTCTCTGTCGTCATCCCGGTAATCTTTCTTTTTATAGTTCTCCTTGCCCTTCTGGCGCTGTGGTTTCTGCTCCGGAACAATTGGTGCAGGAATGGACGGAGAAGTTCCTCTTCCATTCTCCTGTCTTCTGTCATCTCTTCTTCCGTTATTTCTTCTGTTGTCCTGTCCGCGGTCATCTCTTCTTCCCTGACCGGAGAATCCGCCTTTCTGACCTTGGCGATCTCCTCTTCCATCCGGACGATTGTCTCCACGGTTATTGTAGTTTCTGTTCTCACCACGATTCTCCCCGGAGCGCTCTCCTCTGTTAAACGGACGGTTTCCGGAACGTTCTCCTCTGTTATCGCCATTTCTGGATCCTTGATTATTGTTGTTTCCACGGCTGTTTGTGCCATTTCCGGAACGGTAATTGTTGTTCTGACGATCCTTTTGTCCTGTACCGTTTCCTCTCTGATTATTGCCGCCATTGTTCGATCTTTGTCCGCCCTGACGCTTTCCATTCTGTGTGTTCTGCGGACGGAATACCTGCACGATATTTTTCTTTTTTGGTGTCTCCTCGGACGATGCTTCCTTCTTTCCTCCAAAAGCATCTTTCACCATGTTTTCCTGTTCATCTGTAAGGGAACTCATGTGGCTTTTCACCTCTACTTTCTTCTCTTGTAAAAAATCTAAAATTTCTTTGTTTGACTTGTTTAACTCTTTTGCCAGTTCATGTACCCGGACTTTTGTCATACGCTCTACCTCCTCTATGCCATTGTCTGCCTCTCATCCTCTATCTGCTTCTTAATTCCCTTTGCAAATCCTGCATCCAGCACGGCAAGCGATGCCCGGAATTCTTTTCCCATTGCATGCCCCAACGTATCTTTATCCTTATAAAAATAAATTGGTACTTCATAGAAATCACACATGTTCTGAAACTTCTTTTTTGTATTGTCAGAAGCATCCTCTGCCACAATGACAAGTTCTGCTCTTCCTGACTTTGTCTCTTTCTCAGTTGAAAACTCTCCGCTTACTGTCTTTCCCGCCTTGGTCGCCAGACTGATCAGCGAAAGTGCTTTACTTTGTTTCAATCGCATCCATCTCCTCTTTTAAATGTTCATATACCTCTGCCGGAATGGATTGTTTGAAAGATCTCTCAAGCCCTCTGTTTTTCACTGCCTTTTCCAGACATTCCCGTGAAAAGCAAAGGTATGCCCCGCGGCCGTTTTTCTTGCCGGTCGCATCCAGAATGAATTCGTTTTCTGACGTTTTCAGTACGCGCATCATCTCTTTTTTACTTTTCATTTCACCACATCCTACGCACTTCCGCATAGGAATCTTCTTTACGCTGCCCAAACAATCACTCCGTTTCTATTCTTCATCTGCCAGATAGTCCTCTGTCTGCTCCGGCTCATCCACTTCTGCTGCTTCCATCGCCATATCCATATAGTTTTCCGGAAGATCTCCTGCCTCAATGGCCTGTGTCTCGCTCTTAATGTCAATCTTATAGCCAGTCAGACGCGCTGCAAGTCTTGCGTTCTGCCCTTCTTTTCCGATTGCAAGAGAAAGCTGGTAATCTGGAACAATCACACTTGCTGTCTTCTCATCCGGATCTGCCATAACAGAAATAACTTTTGCCGGGCTTAATGCATTCTCAATTAAGATTGCCGGATTCTCACTCCAGTTGATGATATCGATCTTCTCCCCGCGCAGTTCGTTGACAATCGCATTGACTCTTGCACCGTTCATTCCGACGCATGCTCCAACTGGATCAACATCCGGATCATTGGACCATACGGCGATCTTTGTACGAGAGCCTGCTTCTCTGGAAATACTCTTGATCTCTACTGTTCCGTCTTTGACTTCTGCCACTTCTGACTCAAACAGACGCTTTACAAGTTCTGGATGTGTACGAGAAACTAAGATCTTCGGTCCTTTTGTCGTATTCTTTACTTCTACCACGTACAGTTTGATACGCTCTGTTGGCTTAAATACCTCTCCTTTGACCTGTTCATTCTCTGTCAGCATCGCATCTGCCTTACCAAGGTTAATACTTACATTTTTGCCAACATATCTCTGAACGATACCTGTAACGATATCTTTTTCTTTTTCAAAATACTGGTCATAAACCACTTTTCTTTCTTCCTCGCGGATTTTCTGGAGGATCAGGTTTTTTGCATTCTGTGTGGCGATTCTTCCGAATTCCTTTGATTCTACCGGAATCTGGACAATGTCGCCAAGTTCAAATTTTGAATCGATCATCTTTGCATCTGCAAGGCTGATCTCCATCACCTCATCTTCTACTTCCTCCACAACGACTTTCTCCGCAAATACGGAATAATCGCATGTCTCCCTGTTCATGATGATCTTAATGTTATCTGCTTTTCCAAAATGGTTCTTGCAGGCATTCATCAATGAATTCTCAATTGCATCTAACATGGTCTCTTTGCTGATGTCTTTTTCCTCTTCTAAGATCGTCAGCGCTTCTAATAACTCAGTGTTCATTTCTATTTCCTCCTAACTGTTTAAAAATCAAGTGCAAGACGGATCAATGCGATCTCGCTTCTCTCAAATGTCTTCGGTTCACCATCTTCATATTCGATAGTGACAGTGTCTTTGTCATACGATTTTAAAATACCGGTAAATTCCTTCTGTCTGTCGATCGCACGGTACGTTCTGATCTCCACTTCTTCTCCCAGACTGCGTTTAAAATCTTTCTCTTTCTTTAGCGGTCTTCCAAGTCCCGGAGAGCTGACTTCAAAAATATAAGTATCCTCGATATAATCTTCCCGGTCCAGAATCTCTGAAAATGCACGGCTGACTACTTCACAGTCATCTACTGCAATTCCTCCCGGTTTATCGATATAAGCGCGCAGGTACCAGTTGCTTCCTTCCTTTACATACTCCACATCTACCAGTTCAAATCCATTGCCCTCCACGATCGGCAGAATCAGTTCTTCTGTTTTCTGTTCATATACTTCTCTTTTTGACAAATCATCTCTTCCTTTCTGTTCTTGTTCTTTCGTCTCTGACAAATCTGCATGATACAAAGAAGAGTGGACGTCTTGCCCACTCTTCTGTCAGTTACATATCAATCTATTAAAGAGCATAGCACAACTCTCTGGGAAAAGCAAGCGCTTTTTGCCGCTTTCGCTTTATAATCGTGTCTTCGTCCCTTTTCCATCCCGCTTATTTAACTTGAGCCGGTTTAAGGAAACTTCTTTTTCCTGATAACTTCCCTTTGTGTCAACCCCGTCTGCAAACAGATAAATCTGCTCAATCCGGTCACTCTTTTGCAACTTCATTCCGCGCACACCCACTGCGCCTTTTTTCTTCTCCGGCACTTCCGAAAGAAGAAACCGCAGGAAATATCCTCCTTCCGTCTGAAGCACGATATTCTGCTCTTCCAAAACCTTTATAACCGCAACGACTTCGTCCGCTTCCTGAAGCTTCGTTGCCGCAGTCGTCCGCTTTGATACAAGAAACTCTTCTCCGGCCACTTGTTTTAGCATACTTTGCCTTGTCACAAATAGCAGTTTCGCATCTTTTAATTCTTCTTCCGCACAGAGATATACGATCTCTTCCTGCGCACTGTCGTAGTTCCCCAGATTATCGATCGGAACACTCTTATCTCGAAACTTTCCATATGGAATATCTGAGACTTTTACCTGATGCATCTTTCCGGTATTCGTAAAAATACAAACTTTTCCAGTATTTTTACACGGAACAATGTGCTTGTTCTCGCTGTCTGCGGCTTCTTTATTCCGCTCATACGTTGCTACATCCACAGTCTTTGCATATCCAAAGCGATCCAAAAGCAGGATCACATCCTGTTCTTCCACCTTGTTCTCTTCATAAATTGCCTCTTTTCCATTCTCGATCACAGTACGGCGTTCTCTTGCGTAAGCTTTTTTATATCCTTCCAGTTCATCAATGATCACATTCGTCATCGAATCATAATTATTCAGGATATCTTCATACTTTTCAATGTTTTTCAACGTCTCTTCATGTTCCTTTATCAGCGCTTCGATTTCCAGACCAATCAGTTTATAGAGGCGCATCTCCAGAATCGCTGTTGCCTGCTTCTCGGTAAAGCACAGTTTTGCTGCCTTTTTCTTGGATGCCGCTGTCTTAAACGTAATATTCTCCACAGTTCCGTGGATCAAGCATTCCTTCGCATCTTTGATCGACTTGCTACCTCTTAAGATCTCAATGATCAAGTCAATGACGTCACACGCCTTGATCAGACCTTCCTGAATCTCTTTTTTCGCAAGTTCTTTTGCAAGCAATGTCTTATATTTTCTCGTCATCAGTTCAAACTGAAAATCTACGTGGTGTTCGATGATCTGGCGGAGCCCCATCGTCTCCGGTCTTCCATCGGCAACTGCAAGCATGTTCACCCCAAACGTATCTTCCAGACGCGTCTTCTTATAGAGCATGTTTTTCAGGTTTTCAATGTCCGCATCTTTTTTCAGTTCGAGAACAATACGGATCCCTTCTTTGGAAGACTGATTCGAGATGTCTACGATATCATTTGTCTTCTTTGCCTCTACCAGTGCACAGATATCGTTCAAAAACTTTCCGATCCCTGCGCCGATCATCGTATAAGGAATCTCAGAGATGACCAGACGTTTCTTTCCGCCTTTTCCATTCTCTACCTCTACTTTTCCGCGAAGTTTAATCTTTCCTGTACCGGTCTCATAGATGGATGGCAGATCATCTTTGTTGACTACGATGCCCCCGGTCGGGAAATCCGGCCCCTTCAGATATGTCAGAAGTTCTTCCGTTGTGATCTCATTGTTCCTCATGTATGCCTTTACTGCATCGATCACCTCACCTAGGTTATGTGTCGGGATACTCGTGGCCATACCGACTGCGATTCCCTCCGCACCATTGACAAGGAGGTTCGGAATTCTGACCGGAAGCACTTCCGGCTCTTTTTCTGTCTCGTCAAAATTTGGCACAAAATCTACAATGTCTTTATCAAGATCTGCCAGATACGCTTCCTGCGTGATTTTGGCCAGACGGCTCTCCGTATAACGCATCGCCGCAGCGCCGTCCCCCTCTATCGACCCAAAATTCCCGTGACCGTCTACCAGCACCATTCCCTTTTTAAAATCCTGCGCCATAACAACCAGCGCCTCATAGATGGAACTGTCACCGTGTGGGTGATATTTACCCATCGTATCTCCGACGATACGGGCACACTTTCTGTATGGTCTGTCATATCTGATCCCAAGTTCATACATATCGTAGAGCGTTCTTCTCTGTACCGGCTTTAAACCATCCCGGACATCCGGCAGTGCTCTTGCTATGATGACACTCATCGCATAATCAATGTAAGACTTCTTCATCACATCCGAATACTCGGTTCTTATCACTTGCTGCTCGTTCATATTTTACCTCACCTAACTATATATCCAGTTCTGCCTCTGCCGCATTCTCATAGATAAATGCACGTCTCGGCGGAACATCACTTCCCATCAGCATCTCTGTCACACTAGATGCCATTCTCGCATCTTCAATCTCTACCAATTTTAACATTCTCGTCTCCGGATTCAATGTGGTCTCCCAAAGCTGCTCTGCATCCATCTCCCCGAGACCTTTGTATCTCTGCAGAGTAAACGGGCCGGTCTGACGCTTCCGGTATTGTTCGAGTGCCTTATCGTCATACAGATACTCTTCCTCACCCTTCTTCGGCATCGCCTTGTAAAGAGGCGGCATCGCAATATAGACATGTCCCTCAAAGATCAACTCCGGCATAAAGCGATAGAATAAGGTCAGAAGCAATGTAGAAATATGCGCTCCGTCCACATCCGCATCTGCCATGATAATAATCTTATCATAGCGGAGTTTACTGATGTCAAAATCATTCCCATATCCTTCTGAAAACCCACACCCAAACGCATTGATCATCGTCTTGATCTCCGCATTTGCCAGCACTTTATCAATGCTTGCCTTCTCCACATTCAAAATCTTTCCACGGATCGGCAAGATCGCCTGATACATCCGGTCACGCGCTGTCTTTGCGGATCCTCCCGCCGAATCTCCCTCAACGATAAAGATCTCACACTTTGATGCATCACGGCTCTCACAGTTTGCAAGCTTTCCGTTGCTGTCAAACGAATATTTTTGCTTCGTCAGCAGATTCGTTTTTGCACGTTCTTCTGTCTTGCGAATCTTCGCCGCTTTCTCTGCACAGCCGATTACCTTCTTCAACGTCTCAAGATTTCGGTCAAAGTAGCGAACAATCTCTTCTCCGGTCACCTTTCCGGTAGCTTTGGATGCATCTGGATTGTCAAGCTTCGTCTTCGTCTGTCCTTCAAATCTAGGATCCGGATGCTTTACCGAGACGATCGCCGTCATCCCGTTTCGAATATCTGCTCCGGTAAAATTGGAATCTTTCTCTTTTAAAATTCCAAGCTCCCTCGCATATTGGTTGATAACTGTAGTAAATGTCGTCTTGAATCCAGTCAGGTGCGTACCGCCCTCCGCATTGTAAATGTTATTGCAGAAACCAAGCACATTTTCATGGAACTCATTGACATACTGAAATGCCACTTCCACCTCGATGCCTTCTGCTTCCCCTTTAAAATAGACTGGCTCATGGATGACCTCTTTCTTCTGGTTCATATCTTTAATAAAACCGATGATCCCATCCGGCTCATGAAACTCAATATGTTCTGTCTGCTCTCGTCTCCGATCCTCAAAGATAATTGTCAGTTCCGGATTCAGATACGCCGTTTCATGCAGACGACTCTTCACCTCATCTGCCTTAAACTTTGTCTTCTCAAAAATCTCTCCATCCGGCAAAAAATTCACAAGTGTACCGGTCTTTCTCGTCTTTGCGATCACCGGGAGAAGACCGTCTTCCAGCTCTACGACCGGAATCCCCCGCTCATACCGGTCATGGTGTACCCCGCCGTCCCGGCTGATCTTCACATCCATATATTCTGACAACGCATTGACTACGGAAGATCCGACACCATGGAGTCCACCGCTTGTCTTGTAAGCCGAATCATCAAACTTTCCTCCCGCATGCAAGGTCGTGTAGACAAGCCTCGCTGCAGAAATTCCCTTCTGGTGCATGCCGACTGGAACTCCTCGTCCATTGTCCTCCACCGTAGCCGAACCGTCTTTTTCTAAAAAAACGCTGATCTTATTACAGAATCCGGCGAGATGTTCATCCACCGCATTATCCACAATCTCATAGATCAGATGATTCAGTCCCTTTGTAGACACACTTCCTATATACATTCCCGGACGCTTCCGGACCGCCTCCAGCCCTTCGAGCACCGAAATACTATCTGCATCATATGTATTTTTCTTAGCCATTTACCCCTGTCCTTTCACGTTCTTTATCAAAGCTTCACACATTCTACCACAAATGTTCAGGATTTTCAACTTTATTTTCGAACAGCTGTTCTTTCTACTTCTCAACTCCTGTTTTTATGGATTTTCTACAATCACTTTCTGAAGTGTCACTGCAAGCAGTTCCATCGCATTTCTCATTTCCTCTACCGTGTTTGTCTGCGCCCCTGCCTCGATCAAAAGCGACTTCGGGCGCATGTGCAGACTGTAGCGGTACCCACGGAGAAAGATCCTCCTTGTAAATCCAGGATACATCTGTTCTGCCGCCAGCTTCATTTGAAGTGAAAATGCCAGATTGTCCTGTATGTATGGGTTTGGAAGGTATGCGATATCTCCGTTATCCTTTGTCCGGCTCAACCCATTAAAAAACATAATCTGCGCAGTCGGTTTTCCATTTACTTCTGTCACCAGATGCGTATCCTCCCCCACGCCGTCCCGGTGAAGATCGATCACAACTTCGATACTTGGATGCTCTTCAAGGATTGGCCGCACTCCCGCCTCCGCATACTCATATGCTGCGCTCCGGTCCAACTGTCCATTGATCAGATCGTAGACACCCGGATGGTGGATCGTCGGAATCCCAAGTGCATTTAACCGCTCTGCGAGAAGCTTCCCCATCCCGACGATCGTTGTGTCTGTATCTCCCTCCACGGAATCGATGAAAGCTTCCTGCGAATGCGTATGGAAAATAAGAATTTTCGGTGCATCTCCCTGCTTTTCAATCTTCATGCTCCTTGACAGGAGGTCATCCGCATTCAACTGATCCGGCCCAATCATAGTCGCACTGTCCACCGTATAAAAATTGCTGAGCAGATAATCAAAATCCCGCAGCTTCTCTATAGACATCTCCGGGGGAACCTGAGCCATCTTGGGAGGCTCCTCTACCGTTACCGCTTTCTCTGGATTCACCAGTTTTCCATCTGCCCCCACTTCATTTTCATCCTCCGCCTGCTTTTTCAAGATCATCTCGTACGTTTCTTCATCCTCCAGCGATGCCCGATAAACTTTCTGGCGCCGCAGATATCCACCGGCAGGCAAAATCTGCATCGCCTGCTTTGCGATCCACTCCCCCGGAGCAAGAACAGGTTCCGCTTTTAAATAAGAGAGAGAAGGCAGGTATCGCTCCTCTGCCCTCTTCTGCACACTTTTTGCCACTGCCTTTTTATCAAAAACTGTCCCCATATTTTGCAAAATACATAAAAACACAAGAAAGACTGCGATCTTTCCAGTCATACTTCCCATCCCTGTCAGCTTCCATCTCTTTTTCACGCATCCACTTCCCCACTATTTTCTGCTGCTCTTGTCCATCCTGCCACAATCGCCCTGCCTTTAAACTATATGAGCCAAACAAAAAATTTATGAGGCTGTCCCTTCCGAAAATAAGATATTTAATGCCTCCGAGATTGTAAAACTCACCCGCTTGATAGTGTCATCAATATTTTTTGGTGTCATATACATCCCATTCAGATGCGGAGCGATCAGCTCCCGGATCAGTTCCTGCTTCTCTGCCTCGTTGTAACTGCGCAGCGTCTCCCCTACACTTTTTAGCAGTTCAGAAGACTCCAACGCTACAATGAAGTTTTCCATCGTATCATTGACGATCGTCACCGCATCTACCACAGTCGGAACACCGATCCCGATCACCTTGACACCCAACGTCTCACTGTTTAATGCCAGCCTGTGGTTCCCCACACCAGATCCCGGGCAGATTCCGGTATCTGTAATCTGAATCGTCCGGTTTAATCTTTTACTGTTTCTCGCCGCAAGTGCATCGATCGCCACAACAAAATCCGGCTCCGTTTCCTCCACAACCCCCTTCACAATCTCCAGCGTCTCCATTCCCGTCTGCCCCGTAACCCCGGGCACTACAGCACTGACAAGATATACTTGATCTTTTCCCATCGCATATTTTCCATATTCTTTTACGATGTGCCGTGTGACATGCAGATGATCTGCCACATAAGGTCCGAGTGCATCCGGTGTCACCTCGCGGTTTCCAAGCCCTACCACAAGAACAGATACTTCCTCCTTTCGTTCCGGTATGAGTTCTTTAATATCCTCTGCCAGCTTTTTTGAAATTTCCCTGTGATAATCTTCATCCGGCACAGCCATATTCGGCGCCTCGATGGTCAGATATGTGCCGACCGGCTTTCCCATCATCTTCGCTCCATTCTCTGTCTCAACAACGACACGGGTCGTCCGGATCTCTCTCTCCTCGTCGTAAGTCTCTTCCACACTCACACCCGGAATCTCCACATGATCCGACACAAACCGTTCCCTTGTCTCCAGCGCCAAGTCTGTACGAATATTATAATTTTCCAACATTACATTCTTCCCCTCATTTCCACTCTGTTTTTTAATAGTTTTTACAAAAAAATGGGAAATATGTATTGACAGAACAGATTCTATCCATTAAACTAAATAAGTGTGTTCGACAGAACGTCCGTGTCCGAATCTGCCGAATTACCCTAACGAATAGAAAATAAAAAAATCACATATTTGGAGGTGTACGATTTGGCTAACATTAAATCTGCAAAAAAGAGAATTTTAGTAAACGAAACAAAAGCTGCTAGAAATAAAGCAATTAAATCAAAAGTAAAAACTTATGTGAAAAAAGTAGAGACTGCTGTTGCTCACAGCGACAAAGCTGCTGCTGAAGAAGCTTTAAAAGCTGCTATCGTTGAGATCAACAAAGCTGGTTCTAAAGGTGTTTACCACAAGAACACTTGCGCTAGAAAAGTTTCTCGTTTAACAAAAGCTGTTAACGGAATTGCTTAATTAGAAAGCTTAATCAAATAGAAATAAAAAGAAGTAATCATACCGTCATGTGATTACTTCTTTTTTTATTTTATAGGACCAATTCCTACAAAATCCTAATTTTCTCTCACAGCAGGCGCCCTATAAAAGAGCGCCTGCACATATCCTTTGATCTGGAAAAATCTTACAGAAACAGATTTTTCACATCATTGAATAAAATCAAGATCATCAATCCAAAAAGCAACACAAATCCTGCAAAATGGACCATTCCCTCTTTCTCCGGCGCAATCCGCTTGCCACGGATCACTTCCAGGATCAAAAATACCAGTCTCCCTCCGTCTAACGCCGGAATTGGAAGCAGATTCATCACCCCTAAGTTTGCCGATAACAAGATTCCGATGTTCATCAGATTCAGGAATACAATTGCCATTCCCGCCGGTTTCGCAGCCTCATAAGTATCATCTACAAGGTTTACAATTCCTACCGGGCCGGCCATCTGGTCAAGACCGACTTTTCCGGTGACAAGCATCTTCAAGCCATCCAATGTCGTACAGATCCAATATTTCACTTCATAGGCTCCATACTGAAGCGCCTTCAGTCCATCTGCCTTCTCATTTTGTGCCTTTCCGGTCAGACCAAGCAGATACATCCCCGTTTCTTCATCCATCCGCGGCTTGATATCTACCTGATGTTCTTTTCCATCCCGCTCATAAGTGACCGTGACTGTCTCCCCCTGATGCATTTGATTATATACCTGTACCTCTCTCCAGAGATTGATATCCTTGTGATTCATCTTCACAATGACATCGCCCTTCTGCAATCCGGCTTCCTCTGCCGCTGACCCCGGAATCACATCGTCTGCAACGGCCGGATCATAACCAACCCAGGCAACAAGGATCACCGCAAAGATAAACGCGAGAATAAAATTAAACACCGGTCCTGCCGCTATGACAGAAATCCTTGCCCAAACCGATTTGCTGTTAAAGCTTCCCGCCGACTGATCGTCAATCTCATCTTCGCCCATCATACAGGATCCTCCAAACGGCAAGAGTTTCCACGAGTATCTCGTGCCTCCCCGCTCAAAGCTTAGGATCCTCGGTCCCATTCCAAGAGAAAATTCTGATACATCAATCCCATTTTTCTTTGCTAGTAAGAAATGTCCAAGTTCATGGACAATTACAATGAAACTAAAAAGTAACAAGGCAAGAAGAATGCCCATCTGTTACCACCTGCTTTCTATATAGTCATATGTTTCTGCCTCTGTCTGCAGTATTTCATCCACAGAAGGATTGGCGATATTTTTATGCGCCTCCATGCATGCCTGGATCATCTCCGGTATCTCCAAAAATCTGATCTCCCGGTTCAAGAACTTACTCACTGCCTTTTCATTTGCAGCATTGAACACCGTCGGAAGGCTTCCGCCTGCCTTTCCTGCCTCGTATGCCAGCCGCAGCCCATAGAAGGTCTCCAAATCCGGCTCCTCAAAGGTCAGCTGTGCAAGCCCTCTGAAATCCAGCCGGTCTCCCGGCAGATATCTGCGCTCCGGGTAGTAGAGTGCATACTGAATCGGCAACTTCATATCCGGTGTGCCAAGCTGGGCGATTACCGCGCCATCTACATATTCTACCATGGAGTGAATGATACTCTGCGGCTGCACAACAACCTCAATCTGATCTACATCCACTCCAAAGAGCCATTTTGCCTCAATCACTTCCAGCCCTTTGTTGACCATCGTAGAAGAATCGATCGTAATCTTCCTTCCCATCTCCCAGTTCGGATGCTTCAAGGCATCTTCCACCTGGACGTTCTGAAGGTCTTCCCATCTTCTTCCGCGGAATGGTCCCCCGGAAGCTGTGAGCAGGATCTTATGGAGCGCCCGCTCCTGTCCGCCCTGCAAAGACTGAAAAATGGCGCTGTGTTCACTGTCCACCGGAAGGATCGACACTCCGTGTTCTTTTGCCAGCGGCATGATAATATGCCCCGCAGTTACAAGTGTCTCCTTATTTGCAAGCGCAATATGTTTGCCGGCCGTAATTGCCGCAATCGTCGGCCGAATCCCGATCATTCCTACAATTGCAGTCACTAAGATCTCCACTTCCGGAAGTGTGGATACTTCAATCAGCCCTTCCATCCCAGATACAATCTTCACATCAAGATCTCTGACCTTATCTGCCAGTTCCTTTGCGCGCTCTTCACTCCAGACTGCCACAACTTTCGGTGCAAATTCCCGAATCTGCGCTTCCAGTCGTTCTATATTATTCCCCGCAGCCAGTCCTGATACTTCGATATCTTTATTTTCTCTCACAACCTCCAACGTCTGTGTGCCGATGGAGCCTGTCGAACCTAAAATTGCTATCTTTTTCATCTCATTCACCTACTTCATTATCGTCACAGCGAGATAATAGATCACCGGCGCTGTAAAAATCACACTGTCAAACCGATCCAACACACCGCCGTGCCCCGGAATCAGCTTGCCATAGTCCTTGATGTCATGGTTTCGTTTGATCGCAGATGCTGCAAGATCTCCTACCTGTGAGATCATACCGCCCACTGCACAAATAAATGCATACGCGAATGCACTTGCCTGCACATCCGGCGCGAAATAATTGATTGCCGCAGCATAGAGCGCTCCAAGAAGTGCAGCGCCTACAATCCCACCGATACCACCTTCCACAGACTTCTTCGGACTTAACTTCGGAGCCATCTTATGTTTACCGATCAGCATTCCGACACAGTACGCACAAGTATCACATCCCCAGGAACAGATAAACACAAGTCCTACGAGAAATGCCCCGTGTGGGAGCAGTCTTGTCTGATAGATGTAAGAAAGCATCACTGCCACATAAAACATTCCGAAATAAGTCAGCATTACCTGCTCTGAGCGATATTTCGGAAAAGAAAACACATAAACTGCCATCAACACGATCAAAAAGAGTATTCCGATGCAGGTAATCTCATTGATCTGGCCCGCTGCAAATGCTCCCGGCGCTTTTCCCGCCGCTACTCTGTGCAGCAAAATATAGTAAGCTGCTGCTGCCACATAGCCTGTCACACCAAGCAGTTTTTTATGCACATCTGCAATTTTATAAAGTTCACTCATTCCGATCAGACTGAGAACGAGAAGGATTCCAAACAGAATATCTCCTCCGCTGACAATCGCAAACAGCGCCACGATCACAAGCAGAATCCCGCTGATCAATCTTGTCTTAAACATTTGTATCTTCCTCCCCTGTCTTTCCAAAACGTCTGTCACGGCGATTATATTGTTCAATCGCCTTTCGCAATTCTTCCTTCGTAAAGTCCGGCCATAACACATCTGTAAAATAAAATTCTGTGTAGGCAAGCTGCCAGAGCAGATAGTTGGAGAGCCGCAATTCTCCGCTTGTACGGATCAAAAGATCCGGATCCGGAATCCCATGTGTGTCCAGATAAGACTCCAGCACCTCTTCTGTGATCTTCTCCGCCTCTATCTTTCCCTCTTTGCAGTCCTTGGCAAGAGTTCTCACTGCACGGACGATCTCATCCCTGCTTCCATAATTGATCGCAATCTGGAAGTTCAGACCATCGTTATTCTTCGAAGCCTCCTCAAGTTCTAAGATCCTTGTGCGGATATCCTCATCAAGTCCTGTCAAGTCTCCGATCACGCGCACTTTCATCCGGTTCTTCTCGGCAGTCTTTAAACAAGTCTTCATATAATTTCTGAGAAGCTTCATCAGCGCATCTACTTCCCCTTTCGGCCGGTTCCAGTTCTCTGTAGAAAACGCATAGACCGTCAGATACTTGACACCCATCTTATATGCTTCCTCACAGATCCGCTCTACATTTTTGCTTCCCTGAGCATGCCCGTAATTTCTCGGCATTCCTTTCTTCTTCGCCCAACGCCCATTCCCATCCAGGATGATCGCAATATGCTGTGGTACGTTCATCTAATCAAATTCTCCTCTCTAATAGGATAAGCAAGGTCAGACGTCACTTCATCCCCCTTGCTTATCCTCCTTTTTTTCTTCTGTTGTCTCAGATCAGAAATGAAACACTGTGTGCCTCACACAGAATTTCTTCTTAGACAGTCATCACTTCTTTTGATTTTGCCTCAACAGCTTTATCAATCTGTGCGATGTACTTATCTGTCAGTTTCTGTAATTCATCTTCCAGATCCTTGATCTCATCTTCAGAAACCTCTGTTCCTTTTAATTTCTTAAACGTATCATTTCCATCACGTCTGATGTTACGAACTGCAACCTTTCCTGCTTCTCCTTTTTTCTTAACATCTTTCACAAGTTCTTTTCTTCGCTCTTCTGTCAGCTCCGGAAATACAAGACGGATGACTGTACCATCATTGGTCGGATTGATTCCGATATCAGAAGTCAGGATCGCCTTCTCGATCTCTCTTACCATTGATTTTTCCCATGGCTGGATCTGGATCATGCGCGCTTCCGGCACAGATACATTCGCCACTTGCTGGATCGGAGTTGGTGATCCATAGTAGTCTACTGTCAGCTTATCCAGTACATGTGGGTTTGCACGTCCTGCACGGATCGTTGCCAGTTCACTTGTCAGGCTGTTGTAAGATTTCTCCATTTTTTCATTAAATACATTCAGTCTTTCATTCATTGCTATATTCCTCCGCTTCTTTTTATGATACAGTTACTTTCGTTCCTGTAAATGTTCCTGTCATCGTCTCTACGATACTATTCTCCTCACTCAAACCAAACACGAGCATAGGCATCTGATTCTCCATACATAAGATAGATGCTGCCAGATCGATCACGGCCAGTCTCTTCTCGATCACTTCACTGATCGAAATCTCATCGTACTTCACAGCCTCCGGATTCACCTTCGGATCACTGTCATATACGCCATCGATCGTCTTCGCAACGAGCATTGCCTCTGCCTCGATCTCAATCGCACGCAGAACCGCACCTGTATCCGTAGAAAAATACGGATGTCCGGTACCTCCTGCAAAGAAAACTACCTTTCCTTCTTCAAGCGCTTTCACAGCTGCATCCTTGGAGAACAGAGTCGTGAATGCTCCACATACAAATGGAGTAAATACTTCTGTCTTCATTCCCACATGGCGGAAAATCTCAGATACATAAGTACAGTTCATGATTGTCGCCAGCATCCCGATCTGGTCCGCTTTCGTGCGGTCAATCGTCTCGCTCGTTCTTCCTCTCCAGAAGTTGCCTCCTCCGGTCACGATCGCAACCTGGATTCCTGCATCTACAAGCTGTTTTACCTGCTCTGCGACTCCGATACAGGTCGCCTCATCAAAACCTGTCTTTTTATCTCCTGCCAGCGCTTCTCCGCTGAGCTTCAGTAATACTCTCTTCATCTGTCTCGCTCCTTATTCTCTTTTGTCATTGATATATAGACATACCAGGACTCTTACGTTACCAGTATATCATAATTTTATCAAAAATGGAATCTCTTCCCGACGGGATTTCTCATTTTATCGATATTCTTCCAGTACGTTTCGGATTTCCTCATCTAGCTCTTTGATTCTTGCATCTTTCTGTTGACAAAAAATCTCATACTCCAATTTCAATGCTTCTGCTTCCGCCTGGCACTGCACGCGATACTGGTAGTACTGATAATAGGTCATCACCTGCAAAGCTCCTGCCATCTCCTTTTCTTTGATCTCTGACAGAAGCTTTCGAAACGTCTCAGGTGTAATGGCTTCCCCGTCACCTTCTATCTGAGAAGTCACTTCCGGAAACAAAAATGCCACCGACTTCTTTTTGCTTATCGCATTCGTGAGGGCAGACTCCATCGTCATTGCATGCTTTGACACTACCACAGTCTTCACCGGAAGTACACCATCTTCCAGATTCCCAATATAGCCTCCGGACTGCTGCGGAACCGCCCATACCGAAAATCCTCGCGCCTTCAGGTCTTCCTCCTTGCTCTCGGAACTTTGCCCCTCAGAGAAAAAATATCCCCCCGGTGTCCCAATCCCCGCACCATTCCATGCTGCAATCTGGGCATCCAATTGTTGTACCCACTGCTCCTCATCTTCTCCTCCCGGAGACTCGGTCTGGAACACATATTCCCATCCGCTTCCAAGCATGCCATGAAACGCTTCCATACTCATCAGTTCCGGCGAACTCCCCGGTACTAACCCATTTTGCAGCGGAAATGTTCCTCGATATCCATATTCTGTCATGATCTGGAGTGTATCCTGTGTAAGCGTTTGATTTGCATTTGCAAAGCCAAGCAGAACACAAGTCCCTCCATTTCTTGTGTTCTCCAACCGCTGCAGCCATTCCTTATCCTGCTTCTCTAATACACGCTTCTCCTCCTCAAACGGCTTAATCCGTGCGGTAATTTCTGCATTGCTCGAAACCCACTGCTGCTCCTTTTTCTTCTCTGCCCACAGCGCCGCAGCAATGCCAATGATCCCGATGACGGTGACTACTACCGCCACAATCCTCAGCAATGCCATCCTTTGTTTTCCTGCTTTCATATTCCTTCTGCACTCTCTTTCTCTGTTTTCACTCGTATAAAACATTATACGATAAGAAAAGAAGAAAATCAATCGAAGAAAATTTTGTGAGGTGTTCTCCTGCTGCTCACAGAAAGAGACGGCAACAGACAAAAGTCTGCCGCCGTCTCACTTTCCTTCTTATGTCATCTCTCCCTGACTAGGATTAGTCTCCCCAGCCAGTTCCTCCAACATCAAGCATATTATCATTCTGTGACGAAGTCTCATCCCCTGCTACTCCACTCATCGTGATGATGCTCTCTCCGTCAAACTCGATAATTTCTAATGCTGGTGCTTCATACTGTCTTTTCATTCTGCTTCATCCTTTCTACTGATTGTATTTCTTCCTACTCTGGAAGTATCTCTTCTTCTCCCAAAAGCTCCTCCGGCAGCGCTTCCTCTTCCGGCAATACCGGCCGCTCTTCCGGAAGTACAACTTCCGGCAACTCCATTGTATGCTCTTCTCCCAGCTGCGCTTCCGCCTGATTTTCTGATGGTTCCAAATGCTCTGGTTCCTCTATAGTAATCGGCAAATTGTCATAGGTCAAGAGCCATTTTAATGTCGGATACCCTTTTGTGGATACCGAACCGAAATCCCACGCGTCTGGATCGGCTCCCTCTTCGTTGCCATTGAAAGTCAAGACATCACGATAAAACGAGACGTCGTATTTCTGATGTTTCTCAGCAGCCAACAAGGTTCCTTTTGCAATCGTCGCCTCCGAAACATTACTTGTTCCTGTCGCGCTGGAAAGCTCGTAACATTTTGTAAGATTTGTCGCTTCTATTGTTTCAATCTGATATTTTCCTAAAAACTTATAATTGGCTCCTGCATTTCCGATGGCAATACATCTGTCTACCTGCCAATTCTTCCCGCTGTTACTAAAGGTATCTATACTTCCTAAAAATCCACTCTTATCGCTCCATGTCGCCGGTTGGTTGGATCTCGCCTCCATGTTACTGATGACATTTCTTATCTTGGCTGCTTTAAGCTCTCCCACAGCGCCGCCTTGCTGGTTATTATCCATAACAATTTCCCCCTGCACGTAGGAATCTTCAAATATCGAACTTTGCCCTGTCAGCTGCCCGATGGCTCCTCCGATCAGATTGAATTTCGAAAGTTCTGCCGGAGCAATCTCCCGGTTAATGTCAACTCCCTCTAACCAAATTTTTCCGACATAAGATTCATGCACAAGACCGCTAAGTGACGCAGTATTCGTTCCTCCATTCAGTTTTACATGATTCATATAGATCGTCTCCAGATGACCATACTCCACCGAACGCGCAAGTCCATTAGCTTCTACTTTCTTTATATTCCCCCACTCCGTCTTCTCGCCTGCAGTTACAAAGACATTTTGTATGCGGAGATTTTTCACAGTCGCCTTGGCATTGACTGACCTTCCTCGAATGAGGTCAAATAAAGAGGCACGCAATCCGTGGATGACCTGATTGTTTCCATCTAGTTCTCCTGAGAATGCTTTCATGATGTAGGAGGTCTGATTTTCCGGCAATCTCACTTGCTCCATGGAAATATTGTTCATCAAAATATATTTTCCACCTGGATTCTCTGAAATCTTCATCAAGTCTTCCGGTGTACGGATCTGGATATATTCCGCAGATGGATGTTCGGTGCGCAGTGGATGTTCGGTCACTGCCGATCCTTCCGGCAATGACGGAAGCGGTTCTTCTCCTGCGATCCATACAAGGGAAGGATATCCATGTTCTGCCACGGAAGAAAAGTTCCATTTAGTGCTGTCAAATTTCAAAGTATCCCGATAAAAATCTGGATTTTTATACTCGGTAGTTTCTGTCAAGTGTCCCGAAACTGCGACGCTTCTTCCGCTCACCGCTGCCTCATAACAGTTGTTCAAGCCGAATTCTATCGTAGTATTCGATTTCCCTTTTGTTGCAAATCGGTAGGCCTCCCCGACACTTCCCTGTGCCCGGTTTTCTCCTGCTTCCCCGATTGCAATGTTATTTTCCATCCACGTTGTCATACTTCTGTCAAAACCGACCATTCCTATAAAGCCGGCTCCATCGGTCTGTGGTGACGTGGATTTTGTCCGCATATTTGAAACGACCTGTTTGACGGTGTTCTCCATTTCGTCGTTGTTATAGCCAAACACACCACCCTGCGTGTTGGAGCGAACAGTGATTTCTCCTCCCACATAGCTGTCGTTGACATGAACTCCTCCATTCAACTGCGCGATCAAGCCTCCGACCATCAAATCTGTCTTTCCTGCAAAAGCCGGTCCATAAGGGTTAATGTTCAATCCTTCTGCCCACACTTCACTGATCGTCGTGTTTTGTGCCGTTCCTGCAAGTGCACCTGTATTTTCTCCTCCTGCAAGAAGAATATTCTTTAACTGCAATCTCGAAATCTTCGCATCATGTAAAGACTTCGCAAGCGCATTCGCCCCTTGGTCACTCTTCCACCGTTCTACTGTTACATCTGTCACCTTTAAGTTCTTCACAGTTCCTGACAATCGATCAAATAGCGGTGCCCCGGAAATTTCACGGATCGTCAATCCATTTCCATCCAGCTCTCCACTGAAGTTTCCAAGGAAAGAGCCATCCTCAGCCTTTTTCCCAAAAAGAGAAATCGATTGCATCAGAATATATTTTCCGGAACTATTTTTCGCCGCCAGAAGTTCTTCGGCCGTATGGATCGGCTCATATCCAGACGGAACCGTCGTCTGTAACGGGGTTTCTTCTGCCGGTGTTCCTTCTGTTCCCGGAGGTCTGATTCCCTCTGCATCCATCTCATGAAGTCTCGGCCAACCCGTCTTTGCTGCATCAGCCCAGTTCCAGATGTTCGGATCCAGTTTCAGATCAGACTGATAGAATGCTTCACTTTGCAGACGATCCTGCGTCACTCCCTGCGGATCTGTACCTACAATCTGGTATCCCGGTGTGTCCGTATTGACAAAACAGTTTTTAAATGCCTTCAATTCATTAATATCATCCGGGTTGTTCATATACATCAATTTGTAACGAGTGCTTCCCGGATCTTGTGGGTACACACCGCCAGCCACCACACATTCTGAAATTGCACTTTCTCCTGTCACGCTTCCGACAAATGCCGCTGTATTTTGCGGAGCCGCCTGATATGGCATGTGCAATTCTGCATCTGCAAATACTTTTTGAATCGTCACCGCATCTGCGCTTCCGACAAGTCCACCCACCTCATTTGCGGATGTATGTATCTTTGTCTCTGCTACAAGCAGATTGGACATTCTGGATGCAGCTGCTTGGGCTGTGATCCCCCCTGCATAAGCCGCGTTTGCCGTCAGATCCATACCTTGTACACTGATTCGATCAAAGGTGGATCCCTGATCTTTTCCAACCAGTCCTGTGTAACTCTGACCATTTAAAGTGATTCCGTTGAAATGTATATTTGTTACCGTGGCATTCTTCGTCTCCGCCGCCAGCACATTTGCGCCGGCATCTTCGCTTTTCACAAAAATATTTCTGAAACGAAGGTTCTCTACGGTTCCTGACAGTACCGCAAACAGCGGACCTCTGATTCCACTCACGCCATGTGCTTGCCCGTCCAGACTTCCTGTAAAGGTTGCTGTCACATAAGCAGTTTCTACCGCTGCAAAGTCTAGGTCAGCTGTCAACACAAATTTTCCTTCCGGCACTCGGTTCATCTTCTGGAGATCTGCCACTGTATGGATCTCCGACCGCATTGGATTGATTTCGACTGCAAACTCTCTCAACGAAGCAAATCCTCTTTCAGCTGCCTGCGCCGCATCCCACACAGAAGCATCCAGTCCCAGTGTTTCTGTATAAAATTCCGCTGTCCACACTTCTTTGCCTATCGGTCTTATAAAATCACCTTCGCCAGACTGACTGATTCCATTTCCGGCTGCAAATTCATATGTATTGCTATACTGTGCAGTATTTCCGCCAAGCTTCTGCATATGGTCTGCCACATCTCCTACCGAACAAATATTGCGGTAGGTATTTTCGCCGACACCGTTTCCTACCATCCCGGCTCCGTCTGCCCCTGTCACATCCACATTGAGATAAATATTTTCAAAAACAGCTCCGGCTGTCGTCACCGCAACTCCGGCTGCCGTAGAAGCCGCCTGAACAGCACCTTCTACAAAAAGATTTTTCATCGTTGTATTGCGTACAGTTCCCGCAACTGCCGCAGCCTTTCCTGCTGCACTGTTCACTCGGATCCCGTGAAGCAGCACTTGTTCTACAACAGCATCCTCCATTGTATTTGCCAAAATTCCGCTCGCTGTCTCCGGAGTGTCTGACAGCTCTACAGTGCTTCCCTCTATTGCCAGGTTCCGGACACTTCCCTTCAGTTGATCAAACAGCGGCTTTTGCAATCCGGTGATTTTATAGTGCTGTCCATCCAACACGCCTGTAAATTCCGGTATGACACCGCGTTCGCCTTCTGCTCCCGTCAGATCGATATCTGCTTTCAGATGATATTCCTGTCCAGGAAATGCTTTCATCTTCAGAAAGTCCTCCGGTGTATGGATCTCTATAATTTCTTTTTTCTCCATGCCTCTTAATTCCGGATATCCCTTCATAGCTACTAAGCTGAGATTCCAGATTTCTTCCGAAAGGTTCATAGAAGCCCGATAAAATTCTTCCTCTTTTGTGCGTTCTTCCGAAATTGCAGAAAGGATTCCTATCGTTTCTGTCGTGTGAGAGATTCCCCCGGCAGTTTCAAGCACAAACGCATTCTTCACCATCGACTCTAACACTTCCGGTGTTCCCAGAAAGTTATAAAGAGGCGTCTCTGTTCGATTGTCTACCTTTCCTGCCGCAAATACATTTTCCACATTGCTTTTTCCTCCGAGATTTCCAATAAATCCCGCACTATTCGTCCGATTCTTCTCATCCGTATAGTTCTCTGCCACCATATCTGCACCACTGTACACCTGACGGATATTTAAGCTTTTCCCAGCTCCGATAAATCCTCCACAATCCGTTCCGCTCAGTGTCACCTTACTGTCGATCACTGCAATTTCACTGATCTCTGAACCAGAAGCGCGCCCTGCAAAGACCGCATTGTAATTTCCGGTTCCTTGGATCTGCGCATTTCGAATCTGGATTTGTGAAAAGTCAGAACCAGTATAATCGTATCCTACGACAGCAGCATTGTAGCTTTTTCCACTGATCTTGATATCTTCCAGACTCAGCCGTGCAAACGTCGAATGGTTCGATTCTTTTGCCACTGCGGCATTTTTGCTTTCGCTGTTTGCAATGTTTACAGAAGTAAGCTTCAGATTACGAACCGTCGCATTTTGTACTTTTTCAAAAAGCGGTACTTGAAGACCTGTGATCGCATACTCTCCTCCGTCCAGCTCTCCTGTGAATGTACCTTGGATCACAGTAGCATCTGTCACCGAAGAAGCATCGATCTCATTTTTCAGCACATATTTCGTATAACGATTTTCTCCCAAAGTCCGGAGCTCTTCTAATGTTCTAATCTCCTGTACGGTCTCTTCTTGTTCTTCTTTTACAACAATCGTAAACTGCTTCTGTTGTGCAACCCAATCTTTCTTTGTCCCTGTTGTGTCACTGATCTCTATATCAGCAATGTACGAATTGGCTGTTCTGCGCAAAAGTGGCACTGCTGCATCTGTGATCTTATGTCCATTGCCATCCAGTTTCCCGATGAAAGTCGTGTCCACATACACCTCTCCACTTGCCTGAATGCCTTTCATGGAAATGTCTTTTTCCAACACATAAAATCCATTTGGATTCTCTCTAAGCTTCTGGACAAGTTCTTCTGCTGTAGAAATGGATACGGCATTTCTCGTCTCTGTCCCACCGTAAACCGGAGTCCGGAACTCATCGGTAATCCTCTGGAGATAACGGAAGACATTCTCTCTGGATTCCTTGATATGATTCAGTGTATTGTTTCCGTTGGAAGCTCCACTTCCGATCTCATTTCCATAATTGATCATGTTTTGCTTTAGATATTGAATCAAAGCTTCTTCATCAAAGTACGCATTCCCCTGCTCTTTCTGCTCGTGGATCTTTGTCTCGATTTCTGTGTTTTTATTTTTTCGATAGGACTCAAACGTAAAGTCTGCATTTCCTGTTTTCTGCCGGAAATATTGCAGATCCCCCGTTCTTGTTCTTCCACTCAGGTACTCTACCAGACCGTTGCTGTATCCATACAAGCCAGCCAGCTCATACCCATTTCGACGAAATGTCTGTGCATTCGGTGTACCATTATCTACATACGGGACATACCAGCTCGCATAACATGCTCTGTCGATCTGATAAGCACCTAAATTGTTGACTCCTACCTCATTGAAGCTTCTCAGATCCAACCGATGTCCCGGCCGGATTGTCAGTTGATTGTCCCACAGATCATCCAATGTCTTCAGATTCATATTTTCTAATTCTCCGGCGCCAATCGTCCGCCAGGTGCTGTTTGCACTGTTCCACTTCTGGTGATTGTTGGTCGTTCCGTATCGGTGCTGCAGTGTAATCCTTGCCTGCTGCTCCGGAGTCAGTTGTAAATACGCCTTCCCCTGCAAATAATCCAACGTATAGATGACATCGAACACTTCCTTATAATAACTCTGAAACTCCTCCGGAGAATTGATCCGATCTGGTGTCAGATTTGTCATCATCGATCCGTCTCTCGCATAGGTTTTCATAAAGTTCATATTATAGTCTACGTTCGCCTGATTGGCAAATCCATTGGAATAGTCCTCGCCATTTCGTCCCGGTCGTTTTCCTTTATTCTCCATCCAGATCCACATATCTGTCACATGTCCCATCTCGTGGTTTAAGACAGTCAGGTCTCCGATGAAATTCGAACCATTATAATAAATGTAATCCCGATTTGGATCTCCGAAAATCACCGCTACCGCACCACTGCTATGCTGCCAAAGTGTCTGCAGCGGCCTATAAAATTCCTTGAACACATCCTGATTATGATTCTTATTGGAAGAAGAGTCCACGATCAAAAACTTACTGTTGTTAATGGAATTTGCCCCATTTTCTGCAACATCAACAAAATTATCATAACTTGTCTTGAAGTGATTCACCTGCGTAATCACCTGTTGCTTTTTCTGCTGTCTCCATGCTTCTGTATCCTGATATCCACTGTAGATTTCCAGATTTCCATAAATCAGCGCGGATGGGAACGATGCCAGATACAAGTTTTTGGAAGTTTTATACGATAATACCGGAAGGATCAGCTCATGATTCCGCTGCACCGTATTATTTTTCAAAATCTTCCATAATCTAGACTGAATCTTCGGGTTGTTCGCCCGCGCCTCTACAATAAATCCACTCTGGAAATTGTCGATGATCCAATCATTGACGTCCGCATAGCCAGCATACTCTTTCATAAAGTATTCCACGAACGACGCCACGTTAGAAATCCCTGTATAAGCTGAGAGGCGGTTAATATAGAACGATGGTGTATTATTTCCCTGACGCCCGCCATTGCTGCTGAGTTTCACAATCTCTGTAGGAAGATTTCGTACTTTTTTCCCTGTCTTTAAGATAGAATTGTCAAACAGGACGACATCCCTGAGATTGATACCTCCGATCTCAAAGTCATACCAGCGATCCAGATAGTTATACGCATAGAGGAAATCTTTCAGATACTCGCTGGTAAGGAAGTGATCGGTCACGATCTTCTTTGCTATCTCATTTTCCAGATTTATCGGATACTGTGCATTTGTGGCCGACATCGAAACGAGAACCTGCTCCATCTCCGTTTTGACAACTTCATTATAATTTCTCCGATATACATCCAAAACAGAACCACTGTCCTTTTGTGCCACTCTTGTCTCAATATCCCGGTCAAATTCATATGTCTTTGCTGTTTCCAGCAACTTCTGGAACTGCGCTGATGTTGTATTCACTACATAAGTTTTAAAGTTAAAGTGTACCGGAATCTGTGACACCTTATAAGAAGCAATGTTCGCCCGCGTATCTATATAAGACATATTGTAGATCAGCGGTGTCGTTTCATCCGCAAATTGAATTCTCAGTTTCTTTACCTGATTCACGGTCTTATCTGACAGCGCTACAATCCTTCTTCCTTGTTCATCCATCGGATAGACTGCCAGCACTCTCTTCTGATTTAAGATGTGTGACACATCTACGTGATTTCCATCCAGAACGATCTGTTCCCTCTGGTAGAACGGCATAAACAACTGTAAATTTTCATACAGTAATTTTCGGTCTTCCCGATACCCTGTAATTCCTTCCAGTGATCTTGACAAAGCAGCCTCTTCCTGACTTCGCACTGCGATCGCTTCCTGGATCATCTCCGGCGCTTCCACCGAAACTGGATTTTCTTCCGTCCCGTACACATCTCCTTCTGCCTGCAGACGCGGTCTCTTTCCTCCGACAACATCATCCAAATACCAGATGTCTTCCTGCCATTCCAGTGTCTGCAAATAGAATTCCTTGCTTTGGATCTGCGCCTCAGATGCCTGTTCGATTTTTCCAGGCAATACCGAAGATACCGGATCTCCCTCACGATATTCGTAGTTTCCTACATAGTTCTCTCCTTCGGCAATCGCCTGCTGATTTCCTACAAATGCAGAGGAAGCCGGTCCGAAGGAGATATTGTGTTCAATCTTTGTCGGAGTCTGGTCTCCCGTACCACTTTCCCCGATAAAGGTTCCGACAACACCTGCCACAGCCGGAGTCTCATTCTTTTCCTCCGTCTTTTTCCACGAAAGTTGTCCAAAGTTTTTACTCAGCTGTGACCGCTTCACGGTTGCCGCAAATCCGCCCTGCGGACCCTCTGCCGTCTGGAAGCTGTCCGGATCTGCCGCTCTCTTTGCATAAGAGTTTGAAATGACAGAGCCTTCCAAAATCTCCGCCGCAAATCCGCCTGCGTTCCCTCCGGTCACCTCTGCATTGACGGAACAAGCTTCTGCCGTCGTCTGCTTCATCACTGCAACCATACCACCTACCGTAGTTTTTCCTGTGATGCTCATATCTCTTACATAGACATGTCTAAGTGTCGTTCCGCTCTCGGAAACTTTAGCCAGTGCAGCAACCTGATCGGTATCTTTCTTCCCGATCGATCCCTGCGTCAACTTCAGCTCCTCTACCGAAGCTCCTGCCAATGTCTCAAACAACGGAAGCTTCATTCCGATGATCTGATGTCCATTTCCCCGCAACAGACCTCGGAAGCTGCCCGAAATGATCGCATTGCCTTCTGTGATCTCCGATACATCAAGGTCGGTTGTCAGAACATAGGCGCCGCCCAGGTCATCCTTGATCTTCCGAAGGTCATCCACCGATGAAATCTCTTTCATCTGCAGCATCGTTGTCATATTGGAATCCCCATTCTGCAATATCGGTGTCTTTCCTTCCTGCAGCGGTGCAAAATTCCATACGTCTTCCGGCCATGCCATTGCCGTGTAAAATTCTTTTCTGGAAAGGGTATCGACGGAACTCTCTGCAATCTTTGTCAATGCTGTTGCCCCGGTTCGGCTGCTCTCCCTTTTCAATCGGCTCTCTTTCATAGAATATAATCCAGAAACACCTTCTGCACTATACTTTGTGTCTTCGGATGCTCCGTCAAATTTATAGCCCTGGGTTCCGCTGCTGTAAGAAACATTGTTTTTCAATATACCCGTTTCATCTGCATTTCCAATGTATCCAATAAATCCACCAGACTCTTTCTGATTGGATTTTGCCACTTCCATACTTACATTTGTATAACAGTTTGTGACCGAAGTGCTGCAGTTCGAATTATGCCATCCGATCAATCCTCCGATGGCACCGTTTGTCTGGTTTCCACGGATCGTTCCAACTGCATAGGAATTTTCTATAATATTGCTGCCATTCCCATTGTTGACGTTTCTCAGATTTGACATCTGTCCGATCAATCCACCTGTCGTATTAAACGTACCGGTAATCTCCAAGTTGGCGGAACATCTTCTGACCGCTGCATAATCCATACGACCGATCAGACCTCCAAGCAGCTGTCTGCTGTTCGGTGTTTTCAGACTTCCGCTTACATGGACATCTTCCACACTTGCGTTTGCCATCGCTTTGTTCGCCAGCGTTCCGCCCCCGGCATCTCCATAGGATCCCTGTTTTGTAATGGATACATTTTCCAGCTTCACGTTCTTTACCGTACCACCTGAAATCGTTCCAAACAAAGTTGTCGTCAGCCCTTTGATCTTATATCCTTTTCCATCAAAAGTCCCACGAAATTCCGGGATCAGCACGTCTTCTCCCTGCACCATGCCGGCATCGATATCATGCTCCAGTGTATAAGTCCCATCCGGATCTGCCTTGATTCGATCTACCAGTGCCTGCATCGTAATGTATTTCGTGGATGCCTGTCCTTCTGATAAAGTTCCAAACTCCACAACAACCTCTGTCTGCGGCTGCCCTTGCTGCGGCATCACATAGTTGTCCAATTTCAACCCAAAGCTGACTTTCCCATCCTCCGAGACAATCAACTTTGTAATCTCAGAAAATACTTCTGGCTGATCTTCCATCTCAACCTTTACAATATATTGCTCTGGTTTAAACTCCTCTACACGGAAGTGTGAGACCTCTTCTACTTCCCCCACTTCTTCTCCGATTCCAGTCTTGTGATACAGCGTAACACCGGAAACGGTTCCGAGTTCAAATGAAATTTTCTTTTCTTCTTCCTGCGGTTGTTCCGGCTGGTCTACCGGATTCAAAATATTTTCCCGCAGCCACTCCTTATTTTCCTCTGTCTCTGTCGTCCCGTCCACTGCCGCCTGTGCAATCTGATAGACTTGGCGGTTGACCGTATCGTTACTGTATACAATCTCTGTCTTTTTCTCCGAAGATCCTTCTTCATTGGAAATCGTTCTTGTAATCTTTGCATAGACTCTGGCAGCATAATCATTTTTATATCGCTCTTTCGAAAGATTTGCCAGAACCGCTGTAAAATAGATTCTGTCGTCATCTTCTGAAAACTTTTTAACTGCCGTTACTTTAGCCGGCTTGTACACTGCACCATTGTAAAGATATTTGCGGTCCAGTTCCAGTTCCTGCTCCCCTAGATATGTTTTAGGAAGCAGAACCATTCCATATTCTACAACTGCACCGCTGCTCTCTAATTCTTGCAGATAAGATTTCTTGATACACCCGATCATTCTTAATCCCATCGGAGTAATCGTGCGGATTTGTCCACCCAACATCTGCATATCTACATCCCGCAGCTCAGGTCCGGATGCCTTGACCGGAACTACCCATTGTCCCCAGAACAAAAGCAGCAAAAAAATCCAGATGCCTAAACTCTTTTTCCTCTGTTTCATACTCTAATCCTTCCTTAGTATATTCCTGTAATCCACCCCGGCTCACTCACTTGCGGCAGTGTCGGTTTCTGCGGCACTTCCGGCTCCTGTGGCTGTTGTGGCGCTTCCGGTTCCTCATTTGGTCCCTGCGGCTGCTGTGGCACTTCCGGTTCCTCATTTGGTCCCTGCGGCTCCTGTGGTGCTTCTGGTTCCTCATTTGGTCCCTGCGGCTCCTGCGGCACTTCTGGTTCCCCATTTGGCTCCTGCGGCTGCTGCGGTTCCTCATTCGGCTTCTGTGGCACCTCTGATTTTCCCTCTGTTTCTTTTTCAGTATCTTTCTTGGTGTCTTTCTTTTTATCCGCTGATTTTTTCTTTCCGTCAGACATTTCTGCCTGCTTCTGTGCATCTTTCTTCAGCGCTCTCTTTTCTTTCCAGGTAACATCCTCTTCTTCAAAAAGATGATTTAGATCCAACACATGGTCACGTGCATTGAGATTCTCAATCTCTGCCACCTCATCCGACACCGGTGTTTTCTTCTGCTGTTCTTTCTCATCCCCCTGGAAGTGTTCCCACAAAGCGATCCCACTTCCAAGCAGTATGCAAAAGCCAATTCCGGCGATTGCACCTGCCATCCTCTTTTTTCTCTGCATTCGTTGTCTCTCCTTCTTATCACTTTTCTTTCCCATCCAAAAGATTGTCTAATTTCCATCAGCATTGCCGGATCCGTCTAATACGATTTTATGATCACAACATGTAAATGCTGCCACCTTATGGGAAATACATAAAATGGTCTTTGATTTCATCTGTTTTAAATTGTTTAACACTTGTTCTTCTGTCTTCTCGTCCAGCGCCGAGGTGCATTCATCCAAGAGAAGAACCGGCGCATCACTTAAGAGTGCCCGCGCAATTGCGATCCGCTGGATCTGCCCTTCGGAAAGCCCATTTCCTCTTTCCCGCAGCACCGTATCCAATCCATCCGGGAGCTCCTGAATATATTCCCAGATACATGCCATCTTTGCCGCCGTACAAATCTCCTCTTCCGATACCTGTCTTCCGGAAAAAACAAGATTTTCACGGATGGTTCCTGATAAGATCATATTCCCTTGCGGCACGTAGGCAAACATCTTTCTTGTCCCGGCATCCGCCGGTATCTTTTTCTTCCCAAGATCAAAATAAATCTGTCCTTCCTCACATTGAAGCAAACCAAGCAGCAACTTCATCATCGTGCTTTTGCCTGCACCAGAAGGACCGGCAACTGCCGTCAGACTTCCCTTTTCCAAACGTACAGAAAAATGTTCCAGCACGCTTCGGTTCTCGTAGGAGAATCCAACCTCTTCAAAGACAATCGCCTGCATCTCTTCAGAAATTTTTTCAAACTCCTCTTCCACGGAAAATGCCTCTTCTTCCTCGATCTGCTCCAAATCCATCAATCGTTCCGCCGATCCGATCATACTATAATATTGAGGAATCAGCCCGGAAAGATTTCGGAACGGCGCCCGGATCTGCCCGATGATCTGCAGAAAAGCTGTCAATGTACCAAAGGTCAGCAATCCTCTGGAAATCTGAATCGCACCCCATGCCAGAGCCGCATAATATCCTGCCGTAAACATGACATAGACGATGGTATTTGCCAGATTGCTGACTGCATTCCGCTTCTTTTTTATCTGATAATGGATCTCCTGATAATTGGTGAGTTTTTGTTCCATCATCTCTTCATTGGAAAAAGACTTGATGACCATAAGATTTTCGATACATTCCTGCAAAAATGCGCGTACCTGCCCTCCACTTTCCTGCACTTCCTTATGAAAATGGCGAAATCTCTCACTGTAAATCCTATTTCCGATACATACCACAACCCCGATCAGCAAGATCACAAGCGTAAATCGAAAATCAATCCGAAATAGAATCAGCAGACCCACAGATAGTTTTGTCCCAAGGGAGATCAGCTGTGGCAAAATACCGACAATCCCTGCAACGACAAGCTCTACATCACTTGTCAGTCGATTCATAATCTCTCCGGAATGAATACCGCTGATCTCCAGATACGGTTTCCTTAAAATCGCCGCGAACATTCTGCGCTTCAGTTCCATCTCCAGCTTGCCTGAGACACGGACACGGATATTACTGCTTACGATATTCAGAATCGCCTGAAGGCCAATGAGCCCTGCAAGGATCAGACAATCTCTCCAAAGGCTTCCTTGTCGGCTGCCGGATGCCACATCAAGAAGTGCGCTGGAGATCAGTGCAAGCAGAAGGAAACTTCCGGCAATGGCTGCGCTGACACCTGCCAACAGTGCAACTGCCCACAGATGTTTTTTGCTGCATCGATAGATCCAGCTTATCGGTTTTTGTTCCATTTCCCTCTCAATCCTTTCCATCCTCTCCACACTAGATCTGTCAGTCTTATGATCCATTTTCTCGCTCGGATTGAACTGCACCAAATCTTTACATAGATCCGATATCTCCTATCCTTTCTGCAATCGACATAATCCTCTCCCCGGTAAAATCCTCGCAACACTCCAAGCACTTGTTCCTCCTGAATTCCATGCTCCGGTATCCACTGATGATCCCCACAGAGGATATACCCTTCTGTGTCTCTTCCGATGACTCGATGAAGAATATAAGATCCATTCTTCCTTCGATAGAGAATCACCTCACTGGTTTCCACGATTCCCTCCGGCCGAACGAGATGCAAGATATCCTTCTGCGGTCTGATGCAGGGAAGCATACTGACCCCAGATGCCGCTGTAAATAATTCCCCATCCTCTAAAAGAATCTGCTCCATTTTCTTGCGCATCGTATGTTCCGCCTACACTTCTAAAATGCCAGCCTCTAAGAGTCTGGTGACAAATGTATGTACATCGTTTTTCGCCTGTTCCTCTGTCATCTCATATTGATCCAGCATCCTCTCTGTCAGCGCTTCTTCTGTCAGATCCCTCTCAAGCGCTTTCCAGAGAAAAGCCCCCGTCTGGTTCATCTGAATCATTCCTTTGAACTCATTTGTCTGTGCTCCAACCGGGACTACAACATATTTTCCTGCCACTTCCCGCATAAAAAATCCATTTTTAATTCTCATATTCCTTCTCCTCTCATACTTTCATATGCCATCTTTGCCGCACATTCTGAAATCGTACACCGCATCTGATAGACCGGGACTTCTTTAAAAAGTTCATCCAGCATCTCTAACAGCCTCTCTGCCATCTCCTGCCTGCGCGGAACAAGCGTCTGTCGCATCAAAAGCAGTACCGCCTCCTGGGGCTCCATACGCCGGATCTCGTTTGTTTTCCCACGCCCCAGCATACAGATTCCCTGCAGTTTCCCCTTGCGGTTCAACTGCTCATCGGTCTTCCCGCTAAACGGTGTTCCGTAGGCAACCCAGCCATCCGCCTCTTTTCTGACTGCCGGCTTATCGTCATTGATGATCAATGCCCGCTCGGTTCCAAAATATTTCTGCCACTGTTTTGTATGGGTAGATTTTCCTGTTCCACTGTCCGCAGAAAACAGATAAACTCTGCCATCCACTTCCACCGCAGATGCATGGATCATCATCCCGCCCTGCAAAAGAAGCTTGCGGTAAAATTCCAATCCCACAAAAATATATTCACACTCTTCTAATGTCAGATGAGACTGCTCTGCCTGTTTCTGTATACAGAGTTCCTCTGTCATCGTCAGTGTGATCTGCGTCTTCGCATCCCCATCAAAGCGGTATGACTCCATCTTCTTTTTCAGAAACTCATAGATCGGCTCATACTCTACAATGCAATCCGCAATCTGATATCGCATTCCTCTTCTCCTTTCCGAAAAAGGACCTGGAAGTATTGCTCCCAGATCCTCCTGTGATCAGTCAATGATAAATTCTTTTTCTACTTTTTGCAGCTGTCCACCTTTCGATACATACATGCTGACTTTATAAGTCCCCGGACCAAATGCTCCATTCAGCGTACGCATGCGAAGTTTTGTATGGCTTTCATCTAAAAAGCTTGTCTCCAACAACACTTTCCCTACAGATGTCCCTTGGATCACTGTAAACTTAATCAGCGCCTGATTCGGAAAGTCATCGATTGCTGTTGTAAACGTAACATCCAGACAGGTTTCATAATCCGACTCTTCTTTATTATAGAAAATCGATTCAATTGCAAGTTTTGGTTCTTCCGGAACTTGCGGCACATATGCCGGAATCTTATCATGTTCTGTATAGCCCGCATAGTTTCCATAGACATCTACAGGAAGCGCAAAATAGTCCTTATCGGTTCCATTATAGGAGATCTCCACCTGGTTGTATCCACTGTGCATCTGAATCTGCGACGAAGCAATCTCGCCACCTACCAGTTGATCTCCGGTCGGTGTATTGTTCTCCCAGTTATAGGAGCCGTTAAAGTTATATGTTCCGTAGTAAAGTGTTCCACTCTCATCCGATACAAAACTATATCGGAAAGAAGTCTCCGAGATCCGCTCTACTTTCTGCTCTGTAATCCGCGGCGGATTGTATTCCACTACAAAAGATTTCTTTGCAACGGTTCCATCAGAAAATGTCACCTTTGCAATATACTGATTATCTTTATGTCCATAATTTTCCGGAATCACAATCGTATAGACTTTTCTGTCTTCGCTGACAAACAGCTGTGCTTTATCTGTTGTGATCGGTGAACCGGTCGGACAGATAAAGGAAAAATTGTCCAGTGTCAACTCTTCTGCCGGAGCTTTATTTAACTCTACGGTAATTGTGTTTTTCGGTTTCTCTCCGACAGATACGATCTGATATTCGGATGAAATGTTCGGATCTTCCTGCACATTTCCACTGACGGTGATCGGCCCCAGAACATCCGATGTTCTTCCATCGTGAGCTTCCATCACATAATATAACGAATAAGAGATTCCTTCTTCCAGCCCACTGATCAACACCTTATTGAATCCCGTCTTTATTTCCTTACGGTATCCTTTTTTCACAGTATCCACAGAAGGAATTTCCTCTGCCGCACGACTGACCTGTGTATGCCCCGGAAGGTATACATATACATATCCTCCCTCATCCACATCAAACAAATCAAATTCTGCTCTTGTCGCCTCACTTCTCAGTACCGTTGCATCGCTGACAGTCGGGCAGTCTACTTTGTAACTGAAATATTTGGAAATGATCTTGCCCGGTGCAATCTCCATCGAGAATGTGTAGGTATCGTCTTTTGCAAACACCGAAGTAGAAACTTCGTACACGCGATTGTCTTCCGTCTTTGCGCTTAAAAGTGTCATTTCCTTCCCGCCATGGCAGATAATTCTCATATCTTCTACTGCAAGCGGTTGTGTTGTCGCTTTCTCCAAAGTAACGATCATCCGACTCATTCCACGTACTTCCACAGATACAATGCTGTTGGTCAAGATTTCTTCCCCAACTTCCACTTCTACTTGATTATTTCCATTGTCCTGCACTTTATCAAGCTTTCCGCTTCCGCCAATCGTAGAATTGTCTCCATTTAAAATAGCATTCTCCACGGTTCCATTGACAATGATCATAGATCCACCTGCAGCCTCAGATACGAGTAATTCCTCCGCAGGTACATTCACTGTAAATCCCTGTACCACTTCTGCAACTTCCACTTCTGCAATTTTCAATGCTCCATTGACCGTCATATTACTTCCCGCCACAAGTTTCGCAACACTGGATCCAGCTCCAAGATTCAGGGTGAAATTCCCCGCTGCCCTGCCTGCACCGGCAGCACTTTTCCCGATCTGATCAAATACTGTGTCATTTGCTGTCACAGTACAGTCCGCATCTGCTGCCACTTCCAAACTTTTTACACGAAGCTGGTTCAGTACGATCTCCCCGCCTTGTACAGAACTATCTACAATGACTTTATTGTAATTTCGTACTTTATCCGTTGCATTTACTGTATAGCTGCCACCTTGTACTTGTGCTCCCGTGATCTTCAGTGTATCCTGTGTCACCTTCTTTGCGGTGTCACACGCATCCAGCACGTTTTTGGCGAGCCATTTCTTCTGGTCTGTCGACACTTCCGAAGACTTCAGCATCTCCTGTGCTGTCACATAAGCAGACTGTACAAGTGTATTCCCATAGAATACCTGTCCGTCTACTTTCATATAAGATCTGACTGCATATCTGGTGTTAAACCCTGCTCCACTGATCCCGGTAAGAACTCCGGTATAGTAAACCTTCTCCTCTGTTGTCTTCCAATTCTTCTCTGCCGGAATCTCAAGAGCTTTGTAAGCTTTCCCTTTTAACGCATAGCTTCCACCAATCTGAAGTTCTCCTCCGGCTGCCTCCAACGCACTCGCAGGTACTGCCACCGTTCCGTAAATGACCTCTTTCCCTTCTGCTTTCAGCTGCTCCAGGTAGGCCTTATCGATTGCCGAAATCGTCCGAAGTCCTGTCTTTCCTTCTGATCGAATCTCCATAGATTCTGTAGAAATATGTATTTCATTCTCTGCCGCCAACGCGAACCCTGTGCTGCCCAATACGAATGTTAAGGCTAATAACAATACTTTCCATATCTTATTTAGTCTTTTTAGCATTCCTTTTCTCCTTCTAGTCTTTATTCTTCCCAGTCATCTGGAATTGTCACCTCATTATCAAGGTTCTCTGACGGTTGTTCCGTTCCCATATCCATCGCGGTATCTGTTGATGAATCTTCTGTACTTCTTTCCTCTGGCTTCTCTAATGAAGAGTTCTCTGCATGCTCATCGCTTGCTCCCAATTCTTTCTTCTCTTCAGAATCGGTATCCAGATCCTCTGCCTGCCCGTTCGCTGTAGCTTTTCTAGAATCATCACCTGCCTGATCCGAACTCCTTCCGGAAAAAGAATCAGATAACAGCCATGTGATGGCACAGAGGAAAAGAATTACAATTACAGTTATGATTGTCTTCTTTTTCATATACTACCTCTGAGTCGCTATCCTAAAAGCCTAGATCTTCTCCTCCCCATTCAGGCGGAACTTCACCGTCGCCACCATCTCCCAAATTACTCATCATCATAATCGTATCTTCCACCGGAATCTTTACAATGTTCAGTTCTAATGCCTCATATCTTTCTTTCATTATTTTTACGCTCCTTTTCATTTTAGTTTCCGGTAAATTATACATTATCTTTTTACATCTCTGCAACTCTTTTTCATCCGTGTTTTTCACTATTTTTTCTTCCTATTTTTCTTATTTTTCGCTTTTTTTCACAGATGTTTTTACTCGTAAAGTCCTGCCGCCCTGCATACGCGATCCATCTGGTCTACCTGTTCGGTCACCGCAGCGCTCTTTAAGGCCTCCCGCCCTTTTCTATTTGCAAAAATGGTCTTCGTGACCAAACGCCAGATCCATGCTGCCGGCAATAAAAATGCATGCCGCCTCACTGCCGGAAAAAGTTCTTTCATTGCCTCCAAAGGCGGGAAAAGCATTGTCAGCACCAACCGTATGCGTGTCCTTCGGATTTGTTTTTTCTCCCCGCCCTCTTTTAAGAGTCTCGCTCCCATATGATTTTCCATCGTGCCGTATGCCCCACTGCCAATGATATGTTCCAAAAGAATATTTCCATCAAAAAACGATTCGTCTTCCTCCATACATTGCTGCAAAAAGCGCTGCATCGTTTCGGAAAACTTCAAAAGTCTCCCTCGCTCCAGATACGCTTCGACCTTTTTCCAGTCGCAATTGTCTTTTTTCTTCTGTGCAAACACAAAAAGGTCCAACAGCATCCGGATTCCAATTCCTCCATACTTCAAGTGCTTTGCCATATGACCGATCATATATACATAATACTCTTCCCAAGGCATCTGATACGCAAACGCAAAACCTTCCTTTCGGATACATTTGCTCCAAATATCCTCCAAAAGTACGTCTAGCTCCCGATTCTCCGTTGAGCAGTCCCAATGAATCTCAACCGTCATAAAAGGGTTCCGCACATAGACATCGTGATGCCCTCCTCCATGTTCCAAAGTATATCCAAGCGACTCCATAATCGCCCGAATCTTGCCCTGCTGCTCTTTCTGACACAGAATATCAAGGTCTGTGAGAAAACGCATATCAGGAGAAGGGTACTCCTTTTTCAACTGAGCTCCCTTTAATGGGAGATGCTCGATTTGTTCTTCCTCAAACTTCTGTTGGATCTCCTGCAAAGAAAAATACTGGGTAGCCTCTCTCGCAATCCCTTTCTGCTGCGCCTTTTGCATTGCACAGACCACATCCGCAGGGATTTTCTCCTGTTCCTGCAGTGGTAAAATTCCATAAGATACTAGATTGTCAATCTTCTGATACTTGCACAACTGCTGCAAATACTTCCAGTCAAGCCCTTCGACCTCTATCGTTATTGGTTCTTCCAGTAAAACACTCTTGATCAACTGAAAGAGTGCCCTCTGTTCTTTTTCTCTTCTCATCTACTTCTCTCTTTCTTTTTAATTTATCTTACGATGTCACACACAACGATCTCCGGAAGATTATTAACTCGCGGAATCCCTCTGGAACTGCCAAGACCAGCCGACAAGATCATCGTTCCATTTCCGCAGGAAAACATTCCTCTCGTATACGTTGGGAAAAATCCTTCCTCCGGATCAAACAGTCCTCCTACAAACGGAACTCTTACCTGACCACCATGCACATGTCCGCTGAAAACTAGATCTACATCCCAGTATTCCATGCTCTTCCACAACAGTAAGCCTTCCGGTAGATGACTCAGCAAAATCTTCAGCCGGTCCGTCTGCACAAACGCTTCCAGAAACCGCTGCTCCGATCCATCTTCCCAGTCTTCCGGCAGTAAATATCCGTAGGCTCCCCCAATCCTTACTTCCTGTCCGGCAATCTTGGTATCCACATATTCTTTCTCTAGCACAACTGCCCCGGCAGCTTCAAGCTGTTCCGTCAGATCGCCTTCACCATAAGTTTTCTCATAACCCACCTCATGATTTCCCAGTGAAAAATACACCGGCGCAATCGCGCACGCTTCCCGAACCAAATGCAGAAGAATATCCGTGCGGTCTTCATCCTCATTGAGCATATCTCCCGTCATAAAGATTACATCTGGCTTCTGCTTCTGAATCTTAGCAATCAGCCTTTGATTATCCCTGCCGTACTGATAATTGTGAAGATCTGTAAGCTGCACAGCTCTAATTGGAGCTGCAATCTTTGGATTCCGGTAAGTATACTGCCGAACAATGAGACATTTTTGTGATAAGATAAGACTGACCAAAAAAATTCCTGTCAGCAAAACAAAACTAAATACAACAATCTTTCCAAATTTCTTCATCGCCCACCTCCGATCTGTCGTTTCTCTTTCCAATCAAATAGCCGGAGCTTCTTCCACCCCGGCTTTCTTTTCTTATGCGTACTTTCTTACAATCTCCTGCATCTTTGCAAATTGCTGCTCCATCTCATCCACCAGACGGAACTGCGTCCGTGCACGGACAAGGTTGTGTTCTGGATAAGCCGTCTTAAAGTAAGTGTCTCCTTCCAGATAATCTGTCAGGAACCGAATTCCACACTCAAACGTCATCAGACGCGCTCCCCATGGAAGACTCTCGACTTCCTCCGGTGTCAACACATCTTTTGTCGCCTCCAAATATCCTTTCACATACAGCTCATATAAAGAGATATCAAAATGCATCTTATCCAGATCGCGCTCATCTTCCTCCGCTGTCGCCGCACCAAACCGGATGGAATCTCCGAAATCGTTTGCAGCAAGCCCTGGCATGATCGTATCCAGATCAATGATACAAAGTCCCTTTCCGGTCTCTGCATCAAACAAAATATTGTTCAGCTTCGTATCATTGTGTGTCACTCGAAGCGGCAGCGTTCCATTCTCCTGCTGTTCTACTAATACCTTACAATCTTGCTTTCTATCAAGAGCAAATGCAATCTCCGGTCTGCAAGTGATCGCCCTGTTTTTGATATCTCGCTTCAAAGCTTTCTCCAAATTTTCAAACCGCTTCACCGTATTGTGGAAATCTGGGATTGTCTCCTTTAAGCTGGATGCCGGATAATTTCCAAGCTGTTTTAAGAAGTGTCCAAAACTATTTCCAGACTGATAGAACTGCTCTGGATCCTCTACAAGCTGATAACATACCGAATTCGAAATATAATTATAACATCTCCACGGCTGTCCCTCATTATCCTCGAAATAGGTACATCCATTCTTTGTCTTAATGCAGGAAAGCGTCTCTCTGTCCGGATCTCCACCTTCCTCTCGAATGACATTTCTTAGATATTCTGTCACCCCAAAGATGTTCTCCATCACACCTGCCGGATCCTTGAAGACATTATTATTCACCCGCTGAAGAATATAGGCAAATTCATCGCCCTCCTCCGTCGGCATATAGACCGCATACGTCTCGTTAATATGTCCCTCTCCAAACGGCTTCACATAGCTGCACTGAAGACCGAACCCAAACGCATACAGTGCATCCTCCAGATTTCTGCTTGTCACACCGTCAATCTTTCTTCTCGTAGAGAAGATCACTTCTCCCTCTTCAACCTTCTTTCTGGAAGGGATTACGCAGTTCGCCTTTACGACACTGCCCAGTCCGATATGTGCTCCACATCCAACATGAGAATCATGATCTACAACTGCCCCACTGTTGACAAGCACACCATGTTCCACAACTGTATTGGTATTGACAATCGCACTCTGCATAATAAAACTTCCATTGCCGATCACCGCACTAGGACTAACGACCGCTGACGGATGAATGATCGCCGGAACTTGATAGCCCGCTTCCATCAATTTCTCTGTCCAGTATAGCCGCATTCCGCTGTCTCCCAGAGCTGCCACTGCCGTATCGTACTCATTTAAAAATGCCTTATAGTCACAGCACTTTCCAATTACATCCGCTCCCTTTACGGCATCATCTAAAAACACAACCTCTTCGTACCCCAACAATCTTGCTGTTTCCTGGATCATATGGCCAAAACCACCGGCACCTAAAATTAATAAACGTTTCACTTCTTCTTTTGTATGAATCCAAATTGGAAACATACCCCTCCTTCCTATGTAAGATATAAACTTATCATACCACATCTACCGGAAGGCTGCTACAAAAAATATGGAAGTTTCCATATAAAGTAATTGTACAATTTCCCCAAAACTTTCTCTTCCACATTATCTATTATTCTAGAATTCCTCTGTCTATTCTTGAATACTTGCCTGAAACGGCATCGACTTGTTTCCTATCTCGGAGATTTCACAAGAACAGTGAAACCCCCGAAGATTTAGATCTGATCATCGATCAGAAATAGATTTTTCTTACATCTTCTGTACAAACTCTTCCAACGTCTTTGACTGAAAGGCAGTCTGCATCCAATTCTTCAACACTTCCATATCCTGCTGGGCCTGAATCTGCTCCAAAACCTCATCCGGAATGTCTCCGAACTTTTGCAAAAACAAGAGCAGAGTTTCTTTCAAAGTACTTCGCCCTTCTTGAAGTCCTTCCTCACGTCCTTTTGCAAATCCTTCTGCACGCTCTTCTTTCAGCATCTCTTCAAAAATCATAAAGCGCTCCTCCATTTCCCGGCTTCCCTTGATCTTGCGGATAAAATTCTGCAGCTGTTCCACGTAGGAATCATCAAATGCTTCCTCACTTCCTGCAAGGTCTGCCTTTACATACTTTAGAAATGTTACCAGTTCTTTTGGAACTTCACTTTCATTCTTTCCATGTGTGTTCAAAAATACGATAGTCCTTCCATCTTCCAGATTCGTCTGCACGGACTCTTTGCATGTCATCTTAAAGGTATACCGGTATTTCCCTTCTTCAAATGGATCGAAATCACAGATGAAAATGACATAGGTATCTGGAAGTTCTGAATAATCTTCTCCTGATAGTAATAGTTCCATATCCATCTGACTCTGATAGTAACGACTTCGCTTCCCGAGCGCTGCCTTTCTTTTCATCTGCATCTCTACATTATAATGACTTTGGCACTCATCTTTCGCATAAACATCCAATCGGACACCTTTGTATTCCGGATGATATACGATACTCTTCTCCCGGCTGACTTCCACCCGATCGATCGGTATCTCCAGCACTCTTTCTAAAAATCCCTTGCAGTTATTTTCATCCATCATCACTGCACCAAACATGAAATTATCTTTGATCGTAAGTTCCTTTAAACGATGTTTTCTTCTCATGATACTCCTCCATTTGACAGAGGAATTCTATGAGATTATCATAGCAGATTCTGTGCTGTTCCGCAATCAAAAAGCCTTAACTCCCTCCCTATATGCCTCTAACACTGTTTCCACATCCCTAATATATCTAACAGTGTAGTTTTTCCCATTCCATTCTCTCCAAGAAATAGTGTTACACTGCTTACATTATCTCCATAATAATTTTTTATAGAATCTCTATTTTCTTCAATCTTCAATTTTCTTTCTTTAGAAGGCATTTTCCTTCACCATTTGAATATAGAATTCCCCTGTCTATTCTTGAATACTTGCCTGAAACGGCATCGACTTGTTTCCTATCTCGGAGATTTCACAAGAACAGTGAAACCCCCGAAGATTTAGATCTGATCATCGATCAGAAATAGATTTTTCTTACATCTTCTGTACAAACTCTTCCAACGTCTTTGACTGAAAGGCAGTCTGCATCCAATTCTTCAACACTTCCATATCCTGCTGGGCCTGAATCTGCTCCAAAACCTCATCCGGAATGTCTCCGAAACTTTGCAAACACAAAAGCAGGGTTTCTTTCAAAACACTTCGTCCTTCTTCACGTCCCTCTTCACGCTCTTCTTTTAACATCTCTTCAAAAATCATAAAGCGCTCCTCCATTTCTCGGCTTCCCTTGATCTTACGGATAAAATTCTGCAGCTGTTCCACGTAGGAATCATCAAATGCTTCCTCACTTCCTGCAAGGTCTGCCTTTACATACTTTAGAAATGTTACCAGTTCTTTTGGAACTTCACTTTCATTCTTTCCATGTGTGTTCAAAAATACGATAGTCCTTCCATCTTCCAGATTCGTCTGCACGGACTCTTTGCATGTCATCTTAAAGGTATACCGGTATTTCCCTTCTTATCTTTGATCGTAAGTTCCTTTAAACGATGTTTTCTTCTCATGATACTCCTCCATTTGACAGAGGAATTCTATGAGATTATCATAGCAGATTCTGTGCTGTTCCGCAATCAAAAAGCCTTAACACTCTCCCTATATGCCTCTAACACTGTTTCTACATGGACTGTATTTTGACTTTTGCTTCACCAATCTAAAACATGCTTGTCCAGCTTTGCCTGTAATCACTCCTTCATCTTCGAAATTGATCTACCAACCTCTTTACAATTCCCTTTATTTCTAAATTCATTCATTATATCTAGATTAAATTTTGATAATGCCCTATTTAAATGATTTTCAGTATATCCAAAAATATATGACTCTAATTCTTCATCATTAAATTGAAACTGCTCTTTTAAATTTTTTTGATATCTTTCATCATAAGCCTTTGACTTAATAATGATTTCCTGTACATTTTGTTTTAATTGTTGATATCTATTATCTAAATCAAATACTTCTATTTCCTCTTTATCTTCTAAAGTAAGTACTTTTTTATTTATTACTATATTGAAATTTTTAGATTTCCCTTGTAAATAATCCAAATCAAATTTATTATCAAAATCTGTTCCAAATTTTATTCGACTTTTACGTTGACTATTGTACGGATTTACAATACTCTTTTTTTGAGAGGACTTTAGTTGATTGCACGTTTTGCAAACAGGAATCATATTATATAAACACACTGCTAATTCAGGGTATGTACTTTTATCATAGAAATGATCCAAATCCCCCCAAAAACGAACCTTCCCTTTCTTATCATATACAACATTTATATAATTTTGATTGCAATATGGACAAACTGAAATTCCTAGTATTTGAATTATTTTCGCCGCCTGAGAATTTCTGTAATTTTTGTATCTTTCCAACAAATATTTTTTTGTATCTTCCCCTATGTTTTTATTTTGAATTCGTAATTCTTCTATATACTTTTTCATTTCTTCCAGTTTATTACAATCCAATAAAAGAAATTCTTTTATTGCATCTGCTAATTCCCGATCGTCTCTATTTTCTCTCCCCTTCATGATCAGCGTTCTTAAAATGTCATCTTGTTTAAGCACAGATATAAACTTTTTTAAATGAAGCCTTTTTATCCATCCCCAGTATATTGTTTCAATTTTCTCTTTTTGTATTTCAGAAAGCTCTATCCTGATCATTTCCCTCTAGTATTCCCTTTATCTTTCTTAATTTTTCTTCATCTATTTCATCTTTAATCAATTTAATTATCTCAGCTTTATCATTATTCTGATGCTGTTCATATAACTGTAATAATTTCTGTTTTACAGTTTGCTCTCCAACTCTATCAATTATTTTCTTAATTCTTTCTAATTCGGTATCCTCTATTTTTTCTTTACTCTTTAAACGTTCTATAATTCTTCTCATATTTTTATATGAATTTTCGCCAAATGTATTTTTCATCATAAAAGAATCCATTAATAAATAATATATATTTGTTGCATATGTCTCTTTATTACTGCATATTTTCCTGATACCATTTTCTATTTGTATAGCATATACATTTTCAGGAAGAATATCTGTGACAATAAATGGCGAATGACTTGTAAGTACAATTTGTATCTGTTTATCTTTACAGCCACTCAAACTACCTAATAATATATCTAAAAATTTTCGCGCCAACTCTGGATGTAGTGTTTTATCCGGTTCATCAATTAGCAATACAATACTTTCTCCTGATTTAATAGCATTCACAGCATTTGTAGACTTCGAGATCATATCCAAAAATGCACTTTGCCCTTCAGACATTTTTGCCAACTCAATCTTTATGATTCTGTAAATACTATTACTTCCATTTTCATCATTTCTAGTCTTATAACAATTATCATATAGCTTTGTTAATTTAACCACATCCTCCTCAAGTTCCTCAAAGTTGCATTGTATTTTAATAGTATTTTCATCTACGAAATAATTCTCTGGTAAATTTTCAAATAATTTTATAGATTTTAAAACCGCATTTTTATCTACAATGTTTACTAACCCTTGTGCTGCAATTTCAACTCTATTTAAAACATATTCCAATACTTTTTTCAAATCTATTGTTCCATTTGAATCTCTGCTTTTTTCTATTTGTAGTAATAATGCGCCATACTCCACTTGAAATTTTTCAACTCTCTGCCTTCCCCAATTTGCATTTTTTTCGCCTTTCCCATAAAGTTGTTCAATTTCCTCCTCATTAGGTATGAAATCTTTAACATCAATCTTATATTTTCTCCGGCCTCCTCCAGACCAACCTATAAATTGTTCTAAAAAATAGTATTCTATTGATTCCGCACAAAATTTCCACAAAAATTTTTCTTTCGCACCCCTTATATCTTTCTGCTTAACCTCTCTATTTTTCTTTTTTATTCGTGTTACAATTCTTTTTTCTAGATGAAATAACCTATCTAATTCTTCCTTTCTATCTTTTAAATATTTTTCCACCTTTTCACTTCTACGATATTGATCAAGTTCTACTTTAATATTATTTTCAATATAAATAACCTTTTCATCAAATAATTCACTATTGATTTCCTTAAGTTTCACAAAATATTTATACAAGCTTTCATAGCTCTTCTCATCTAAATAATATCTTCTTTCAAACATATAATCGTCATCATACTGTTTTACATATTCATTGTTAATTCTATAATTATATTTATCCGAAGTAATATAGGCATATTCTAAATTACTGGAGATTTTATTATTTTTTTCCAAACACAAATATCATTACCAGAATATATGAATTGTCCATCTACCAATTCAAAAATTGTTCTCATAGGCAATTTATATATTGCATCTTTTTCCTTTTTTCCTTGCATATCTATATTAGAAATTCTTTCTTCTCCTATAAGGAAACTTTTATCTACAAACTCAAATGCAAAATGCGCATCATATAAATGATATACTATAAAATATGAATATTTAATTCCTTCTTTTTTTGTAAGAGTATCTCTAATTCTATCCCTTCTTCGCATCCCTAATATATCTAACAGTGTAGTTTTTCCCATTCCATTCTCTCCAAGAAATAGTGTTACACTGCTTACATTATCTCCATAATAATTTTTTATAGAATCTCTATTTTCTTCAATCTTCAATTTTCTTTCTTTAAATGAAGCTCTAAAATTGGAAGAAAAATTAAATTCTTGATCCTGAAATATCGTTCCATATTTCCTTACATATAAATATATCAATTCCATCGTTGATATTTCTCCTCTCCCAAACCGGAAATAACTACCTCTTTCTTTAGAAGGCATTTTCCTTCACCATTTGAATATAGAATTCCCCTGTCCATTCTTGAATACTTGCCTGAAACGGCATCGACTTGTTTTCTATCTCGGAGATTTCACAAGAACAGTGAAACCCCCGAAGATTTAGATCTGATCATCGATCAGAAATAGATTTTTCTTACATCTTCTGTACAAACTCTTCCAACGTCTTTGACTGAAAGGCAGTCTGCATCCAATTCTTCAACACTTCCATATCCTGCTGGGCCTGAATCTGCTCCAAAACCTCATCCGGAATGTCTCCGAACTTTTGCAAAAACAAGAGCAGAGTTTCTTTCAAAGTACTTCGCCCTTCTTGAAGTCCTTCCTCACGTCCTTTTGCAAATCCTTCTGCACGCTCTTCTTTCAGCATCTCTTCAAAAATCATAAAGCGCTCCTCCATTTCCCGGCTTCCCTTGATCTTGCGGATAAAATTCTGCAGCTGTTCCACGTAGGAATCATCAAATGCTTCCTCACTTCCTGCAAGGTCTGCCTTTACATACTTTAGAAATGTTACCAGTTCTTTTGGAACTTCACTTTCATTCTTTCCATGTGTGTTCAAAAATACGATAGTCCTTCCATCTTCCAGATTCGTCTGCACGGACTCTTTGCATGTCATCTTAAAGGTATACCGGTATTTCCCTTCTTCAAATGGATCGAAATCACAGATGAAAATGACATAGGTATCTGGAAGTTCTGAATAATCTTCTCCTGATAGTAATAGTTCCATATCCATCTGACTCTGATAGTAACGACTTCGCTTCCCGAGCGCTGCCTTTCTTTTCATCTGCATCTCTACATTATAATGACTTTGGCACTCATCTTTCGCATAAACATCCAATCGGACACCTTTGTATTCCGGATGATATACGATACTCTTCTCCCGGCTGACTTCCACCCGATCGATCGGTATCTCCAGCACTCTTTCTAAAAATCCCTTGCAGTTATTTTCATCCATCATCACTGCACCAAACATGAAATTATCTTTGATCGTAAGTTCCTTTAAACGATGTTTTCTTCTCATGATACTCCTCCATTCGACAGAGGAATTCTATGAGATTATCATAGCAAATTTCAACTTGATATACAATTAGAAATAGTTTTTTATTACACTTTCGGCATAAATTTTTCCAACGCTTTAAATTCAAATTTCCTTCCATCGATCTTTATACCCTGAGATAAATTGGGGTATTCCCTGATTATTGAATAATCTGGGGCGAAATTCATCATCTGTCCAGTGTATAAAAATCACTAATCCGTTTTGTGGAAATTACAATTCCAGTAAAAAGAAAATCGTTTTCTCACTATCACCCTTATAATGAATCTATGTACTTTATAGTATAAATCATCCTTGAAGATAAATGAGTAATCTGATATATGGTCTTTTTATATGTAGATACCAGTATACAAGCCAATTTAGACGCAATCAAGTAAATCAGTATTTTGATATTTTATAGAGTCAACAACAATCTAGTGTCCCAATCGTGTAATGTTTTCTCAATTATTTTTCTGTTATAAAGCCGTATGAAAAATCACTTCCTGCTAAATGTGCTTCTATTAAAATAATAAATGAGTCGGCATCCCCAAAATTAAAGTTAAATGGAAAAACCTCTAATGTATTGCTATCAATTTCCCCAGTTGTAAAGACTTCCTCATTATTAACCAAAATACTAATAGTTCCTGTACTTTCCGCCCTATACATTGACTGATCTAAAACAAATACCCCTTCAAATACCGTTTCGTCATAATCATCGTAAGCGATGAATAACAACACGGGTATCCAAACCAGGGAACCCTAAATTGGCAGGTTCCCACGATTTTCTGGAAGTTCTAGGCTATCATCTATGATTCCGGAACACTTATCCTGTACAAATGTACTCCACGGTAGCAACTATTCTATGCCTGCGGGCTCATTTTTGTAGTCCGGCATATACAAAAGCAGGGTGTACAGATACTTGTAAGCATTCAGGTTGTTTGCTTTTGCTGTCTCCACAAGACTCATAACAATTGCGGTTGCTTTCGCACCGTCAACAGAGTCGTGAAACAGGAAGTTTTTACGCCCGGTGGCGTAAACCTTTGCCTTTCGCTCAGCGGAATTGTTTGAAATTTCACATCTTCCATCCAGAAGATAATTCATTAACGATTCCTTATGGTTTAAGGCATACTTAACCGCTTTCTCCAGATTGCTTCCGCCAGATGGATCCAGCGTGTCAATCCAGGACCAGAATTCATCCCAGATTGGTGTTTCTTCTTCAAGACGTTTTGCTTTTCTGTCTTCTGGAGATAACTCCTTATACATACGTTCCTTGAAGAACAGACGATTGCAGAAAGCAACTCCTTTTTCGGCTGGAAGCAGATTTGCATCTTCCTCTGAGGAAAGGGGTTCATCCAGTGCCTGCTCCGAGTTGATATCCAGAAGCCGGATTCTTTTTTGCCTTCCTTTTGGAACTGCATCAAAGAATTTACGGCGTGCATGTGCCAGACAGCAGATAAGGATTACATCTTCAATGCATCCGTATGCCGCATAACCATCGCACTGTATCATTCCATGAAATCCTTTCAGGAATTCAATCGGATAGGCACTTGCCCGGCCCGGCTGATATTCATACAGCGCCACAGGAGGTTTCCCATCACTTCCTCTTTGATAAATCCACATGTAGGATTTCTGAGTCGCCTTGCGGCCATCCTCGTGCAATACCTGACAGGGAACTTCATCTGCATGGATAAGGTCTCTCCCTATAAGTTCCTCATGCAGCTGACTGTAAATCGGTTCAAAATACTCAAGAGCACCTTTAATAAACCAGCGTGCTTGCGTTTCACGAGGAATCGGAACACCACTCATGCCAAAATCCATTTCCTGCCGGTAAAACGGAAGATAAAGTCCTGCTTTCCGGTACATGATCATTGCCACAAGGGATGGTGATGCCGGACTGTGGGGAAACAGAGACGTTGGAGCAGGTGCCGCAACGATCGTTGTTTCATCTTCTTCATGACAGCCGGGACAGCGCATCTTCTGCTGAAGGTAACGGACCCGAAACAGTTTTGCGGGGATTACCCTTAATTCCTCTCTGACAAATGTGTATCCCATAGGTTCCAGCGGGGTACCACAGTCCGGACAAAACTTCTGTTCATCCGGCAGTGGACATTTGACTTCACAGACCGGAAGCGAAGCATAAAGCTCTTCTCAGGATGCCTTTGGCTTACGAGGTTTTGAACTCTTTTTACTTTTCGCCGGAGTCTCCTTTACATCATCCTCTGATACATCTTCCGCCACATCAGACTTTTTACCGTCTGCTGGCAGAGAGATATTTTTGGAATGCTCGCTTGAAATACCAAAGAATCTCCGGTTTAACTCGGCAATGGTTTCTTCCAGATTCGCAATGGTCTGGCGCAGATCCCGGATGGTATTCTGCATGTCCTCGCCATTTTTTGTGAGGAGCGCAATCGTATTATTCTGTTGTTCAATGATTGTCAGAAAAGTGCTGATATCACTTTGCCGGTTGCTATTGTTTGACATGATTTACCACCTGTTTATTTCTACTGTTATTATAAAAATAAATCAGGTTTTTCGCAAACCGGCTGATTTTATGCATGGTCATTTTGACCAATAAAATCCTGTGGATATCTAACCTGTAATTCAATGGATAATTCCGGATTTTCAGGTTAGATATCCACCGTGGAATAAGAAAACGGAAGGAATCCGTCCGGTATTCCACAGATGGAGCAAAAATAGAAAAAATGCTGTTGATAAGTCTGGAAAGCGTCGTTTTATGACCGGAAAAAAGTTTTTATTTTTCTCTGTTTTGTACAAAACTCAGAAGTCTTTTTTCCTGCTTCCTGCTTTGATTGCCTTGGGCTGATCGATTGACAGACCTTCCATGAGCCATCGGAATTCCTGCCTTGTAAGCAGGCGTGCTTCTGAGGCATTGCGCGGCCACTGGAAACGACCGCTTCCATCTAATCTTTTTTGCATAAGCAGTTATTCGAGTTCTTAGATAATTACTCCTTTACAAAAGATTAAATATTGGAGCGTTTAGCTGGCCACGAACAAAGGAAGAAGCGATGGAGATTACTCCAGAACAATTCCGAATGTTAATGCACGGGCTTTCCATTGTTGCTAAACATCCAATTGAAGAATTAAAAGAGCCACCCAAAACCATATAGCATTGTGCAATTCGTAGAAAATAAATTTTCTTTTTTTACACGAAAAAACGCTTGATATGATTTTAAAAACTAGTTATTCACAACCAGAACACAGATGTAGGAATTCTTTTTATGAAAATTATCTTTGGTATAAATGTTGTGGATAACAGTCATAAATACCTCAGAAATTTGAGATATTTATGATTGTTATTCACCGTCAAAATGACGAATAACAAAAACAAGTGAATTCGCCAAAACTCCTGATTTCTGCTAAAATACTGCTAGAAAGAAAAGGGGTTCAGAACAATGGCATTTAAATTCACTGAAGAACAACTGAATACATTGGATAAGTCTTTCATTGTAAATTTATTCCTTCAACTTCAGGATCAGAATGATAAGCTGTCAGGCGAGATCCAGGATCTGAATAAAAAAATGGAAGTATTGATTGAGCAGATTACACTTGCTAATAAAAATAGATTTGGAAGAGCTTCTGAGAAAATGATGGATACTTCACAAATCTGTTTTATGGAAGTTGATGGAACCATTGTTTTCTTCAATGAAGCAGAAGCTGTGTCTGATCTGGATGCAGAGGAACCGGATACTTTAGAAAGTAAACCAGTACGAAAACCAAAAGCAGTCGGTAAAAAAGATGCTGATATCAAAGGTCTTCCTGTTAATGTCATTAATCATTACATGACAGAAGAAGAATTAACAGAGGAATTCGGAGAAAACGGATGGAAACAGCTTCCAGATGCAATCTCTAAGAGATATCGTTTTATTCCAGCAAAGGTAGAAATCGACGAACATCATGTCGGCGTTTATGCAAGCAAAAAAGATGGTCGTATTCTAAAAGCAGATCATCCAAAGGCTTTGTTACATGGTAGTTTGGTATCTCCTACGATTGCAGCTGCAATTATAAATGGTAAGTATGTAAATGCAATCCCTTTATATCGTTTAGAGCAAGAATTCTCCCGCTATGGATTGACCATCACACGTCAAAACATGGCTAATTGGATGATACGATTAGGAGAAAGCTATTTAGCAGTTCTTTATGATTATCTCCATCAAAAGATTTATGATTATCATGTAATCCAAGCAGATGAAACGCCAGTTTTAGTCAATCGTGACGGACGCTCCGCTGGATCAAAAAGCTACATGTGGGTATATCGTTCTGGACATCTTTATGCGGATAAACAGATTGTCTTATACGATTATCATAAAACTCGCAACAGCTCACATCCACGAGAATTCCTTCGAGATTATTCCGGTATCTGTGTAACGGACGGATATCAGGTCTATCACACGATTGAAAAGGAACGTGAGGATCTACGGATTGCAGGATGCTGGGTTCATGCTAGAAGGAAGTTCGATGAAGCACTCGCCGTAATTCCAAAAGCTCATCAGAATAAATCTGATGCTTTTCTGGTAATCAAACAGATTCAGGCGATATATCGAGAAGAAGGTAAATTGAGTCAATTATCTTCTGAAGAAAGATTTATGCAGCGACAACTGGTTATAAAACCATTGGTTGATGCCTTGTTTGTGTACCTCAAAAAGATGGAACCAACCGTGCCAGCAAGCGGACAACTTCGGAAGGCCTATACATATATCTTAAACCAAGAAAAATATTTACGTGTTTTTCTTGAAGATGGAGAAGTTCCAATTGATAATAATGCTAGTGAACGAGCAATCCGTGGATTTTGCATCGGTAAGAAAAACTGGCAGATGATTGATACAATCAACGGTGCGCATTCTTCAGCAATCATTTATAGCATTGCTGAAACAGCAAAGGCAAACAACTTAAAACCATATGATTATTTTGTGTATCTTTTAGAGGAGATTCCAAAACATATGGATGAAGAAGATCGTTCCTTCCTAGAAGCTTTGTTACCATGGTCTCAAAAACTTCCGGAAGGAATTAGAAAACAATAGTAACCAGGAACCGCCTGACATGGCGGTTCATAATTTTTAAGGTACTCGCTTTTGAGCGTTTACCCCGGATGTGGGAAATGGGGTCTGCTGTGCTGAGGGAGCTTTCCTCTATCGTGGAGAAATGATTGGAGGGGTGCGGTCTGTGTAGTCTGCACCCCTCCTTTTTTCATTCAAGTGTATAGTCGATATATTCTTCGCTTTCTCTTGCTTTTGAAGCACATCTCTGACAAAGGTATTTATAATCCTCTGTACTATAATCGGACATAGCGAGTGTGGACAGTCCACATGGCATAAGATTGCCACAATCTTCACAATACGATGGCTCTCCAAACGTTTTGTTGCAACATAAACATTTCCAATTATCTTGTTTTGGTAAATAGACAACAGCATTGCAGTCACAATCTGGACACTCATAAACAGGATGATATAATTTCCCTTTTCGTCGTCCTAACTCTCGCATAATATATGTACTGGTTATACACGATTGATCGTTGTCACATATTGCCTGATAATCATCAAACTCTTGACCACACATTTTACAACGAATGCCATACTCTCCATCTGTAGCCAACAGGGGAAAACCACATATAGGACATGGAGGTGTCAAAACTTTTTCCTTATCATAAATAATCTGATACCGTATGGACGTACCTTGCTGAAATTCCTTTAATATATCTTCTTTACGAGTTTTTAAAGCCTGCGCATCTTCATGCAAAAAAGATATGTCATCAGGATCTATAACCCCTTGATAATCTTCAAAGTGTAATTTCAGTACATCCAAAAATAGAAACTCAATCGCAGAAAACGACTGCGACATGAGGTTTTTATAAAATGCTCCATCAATGTTGCATTTATAATGTTGAACAGTATTTCGAGTTTTTCCTAATTCAACTAAATAATTTTCATATTGATTTAGGTTTACTCCGCAAAGTGTTTTGACACGGTGCAACGCAAGACGGTATCCCACAGTTTGAATATCATCCTCTTTAGTTAAATCTTGGATTTTATCTATATTTTCAAAAACTAATGCTGGATGATTTCTTCTAAGTATTTCCTTTAACAATAATTCTGCACAGTGATTAGTAAGTAATACCATTTCTCAATCTTCATACCCAATGAACGATTTTGACAAGCTCTAACTCGTTCAGCTTATTCTCTCAAACGGATTTGTTGCACAACTAAACTTGTATGATACTTCATATCTCATCTCTGTAGCCTTGTCCAAAAAGTTGAGTACCAAACTTTTTAGACTCTATAATGATGAGTTTATTATCTCATATAGAATGATTTTGAAAAAATCCTCGCTATTTGCAAGTACCTTAACATTCAGCAGCTACCGTACCTCACTCTTAATAATTAGTCAAATTCTTCCATTCGTTTTTCAAAAGCAACTACATATTTATTTTCTGTGATCTTTGCTATAACTATATTCTCTATTCTTCCGAATAACTTTTTCCTCATAAATTCTAAACACATTGATAAACTATATATCAAAAATGGCACAATAGTCATTACAAACAAATATCCTGCAAATGACTTTTCGCTAATTTGTGTTGCCATTTTCCAAATTATATCCCCATAAAACGGACTCATATGTATAATAAAAGCGGCAAAACTATATCCCGCAATTCGATTAATGCATTGCGACTGGATGTTTAATTCTCTAAACCATAGGAATAGACACACTGCTCCTAATAAGCAAAAAATCGTATCATAACTAATATATGTATTAAAATAAAATCCCATCAATATACTCATTATATGATTACCGATAAATAATAAAATGCAGTTTAAAAAATACCCCACTCCCGCATATACTTTCTTTACATTTCCAAAATGAATCTTGATATATCTTCCTATGAAATATAAACATACAAAATTAACTATTCCATAACCACTATCTAAAGTAACTGTCGGAGCATTTAAAGTATAATCAAGTGTTGGCACTACATAAAAAATAGTCACCATCAAAAAAATCAAACTTTGGAATTGTCTTTTGCTTAATTTTTCTATCACGAAATTTAAAAACGGACTAATCAAACATAAAACAACATATGTAGTTAAAAACCAATTTCTTTTTGTAATAATCGGAATTAAAAACAATACATCTATCTTCACAGACAACATACGAATTCCCGTTACACTCCCCAACAGAATTCCCGTAATCCCCCAAAACCAGGCTACTGCATCTAGTTGAAAAATTCGTTTTATTTTCATTTTTATTCCAAAATATCCAGATAAAAGTACAAAACAATTAACTGCAATAATGCAAAAACTTTTTATAATATTACCCGCATAATACCCCCTACTGCTGTATATGTTTTGCATATCATTTATATGCGGTACTAAATGTTCTGTAATAACAAACAACATACAAACAATACGTAATAATTCAAATTTTGATTCTCTAACTCTCATACCCTATCCTCCACCTAGTGTATTTAATGCTTTTTAACAATCCTTAGTTTCGCTAAAATACTAATCATCATTCTCTTTATATATGTAAATTCTTCTGTTCGAAAATATCGTAAAATAAGTACACTATTAGAAAAAATAGTAACTATAACAGCCTTTAGAATCAACTCAAAAAATGTATTATCCATTCTAACAAATGTCTGCAAATAATATGTAAGTACCGCTACAATTATACTTGTAATGATTTTTTCTCCTTCCCATAAAATATACTTTTTGAAAGGTATATCAAATACTTCTTTATACACAAAAAATGGTTTTGTCCAAAAAGAACATAGCAAAAAACTTACCAATGTCCCTGCCAAAACTCCAACCAAACCATATTGCATAGCTAAAATAAGCGAAAGAACCAAATTAATTACAGCTTCAATTATAGGTACATATCGATCTGGATAAAAAAGCCCTGCTGCACTTTTCACAATGTCTATACCTGAATTAATTCCTCTTAAATAGTAGGTCATTACTGCTAAAATCAAAATTCCAAAAGATAAAATATATTTTTCACCTAACCATATTTTTATAAAAGGCTCTATCAGACAAAACAATCCTATACCTGTAAATGTATATAACCAAAAATTTATAAAATCTATCTTCTTATATACCGCATATGTCTGTTCTTTTGACTCACTTGCAATAAGATTTCCCATACTTGCTGTAACACCGCTTGAAAAAGTAGATACAAACCCCGTAACAGAAGTTACCAATGTTGTATAATTGCTATACAATCCAACTGCATTAATACTTACTAAAGACGATATAACCAAATTATCCGAACATTGCGAAATAATATAGCCAAATTTTCTTAAAAATAATGATTTTATATTTATAAATAATTTTCTTTTTGTTTCTACATCTAGTTTCTCCACATTTTTCTCTTTTAGATATGGATATTTTTTATCTAAAAGAGCTGAAAAAATAATATTCTTTATCAAAGTACTTCCAATATCTATACTCAAATACAGAATATAGTTTTCTGTAAAATATAAAACAAATACTTTTGTAATTAAAACAGCTATTTGTGTAATAGTATTTGCAATCGTATACAAATAATTATTTTGATCTGAACTATTTAATGTCACTTTATACGACCACAAATACGATGAAACTGAACTAAACAAAAACAAAAAATATATTGCAGTCACATCAGGAGCTGTATTTCCCTTTAAAAATATTGGAAGAAATGGATAAAATAATAATCCTATGCCGGCTGTTAACACGGCAAGAAATTGATACGTCCTTTTATAAAATTTCATCAAAGATTTTATTTTTTCTATATTATTTTCTGCAAGTGGCTCATACAAACTATATCCAATTGCTAATCCAATTCCAGATTCAGCCAAAGAAAAAATAGTCAATATATTCGTCATTAACCCATTAATCCCTAAATATTGTACCCCCACACTATATATTAAAACTCTTCTAGAAATAAATCCCAACAAGATAATAATTATTTGTGAAACAAATGCTACAATCGTATTTGTTACTGATTTTTTTATTCGCAAAATCTTATCTTCCTTTCTTTTGTTCTATTGCTATGCACCAATCATAATTACTAATTTGAGATTTTATTGGTTTAAAATATCTATATATTTTTGAATAACTACAAATATCTATCACCTTACTTCTAAATGATAAGGGTAAATATTTTTTTGCCAATTTCTTAAATTCTAACTCATTCATGTCATAAAAAAACTCCTCTCTGTTTTCCGGTATCTTAGTAGATGTATATTCTGACACATTATATTGAATTGCATTCTCATAGGATACTTCTTTTAAGAGAATTTCACCCTCAACTTTATCAATCAATCTCTTTCCTTTGCTACTTCTAATCAAAACAAGTGAAACACCTTTTCCATCATTGAGCTCTGGACAGATTTTTTCAATTCCCCAAAAATCTCCCAAAGTAATATCTGCACTTTTACTTTCTTTTGCATTACAGTCATAGCAAGATGGTCTCAAACTATAATTTTTCAAGAACATCTGTATAAACGGATCTGAGTATCTCAATTTACATATAACACATGTTCTTCTATCAATTTTGTGCTTACCTAACTCACTCCAGTCACTAAGCTTATATCTAAAAATAACATTTGAAACAGATATATGATTAGACTTTTCAATACTATCAATATACATTTCCCATAACTTAGGAGAAGGTACTCCATGACATATAAGGTCTACACAAATCAGATTTTCATAATTTTTACCTAGGTAAAAATGTAATGCGTTGACTTGGCAAGGTGTTCCCGAAAACAATACTAATTTCCCACTCTCTAATATACGTCTTGCCTCCGCATATGTTGTGCCAATCTTGCTCTGCACATATTTACTCTTCTGTAATTTGTGTAAATCCTCTATATGTTCTACTACAATATGAGTAACTCTTTTACTATTCTCCTCTAAGGCTGCTCCAAAAACTACCCCACCTAATGATATAATATGTTTTGCAATTGAATAAAACAAACCGCCCGAAGAGCTTTTCATTCGAACTTTTTCATCTGTGTTAACAGCCGCATAGGCCTGCTGTACACACTTACTCATCTTCTCCTGTAACATCGGACAAACTTTTTCACACAAATTGCAATTTATACAACTTGCTTTATCTATTTCTGGATATTCAAATCCTTCCAAATCTCTTTTCATAAAAATACACTTTCGTGGACATACATTAACACAAGCTGAACATCCACAACATTCAGTTTTTTCCTTTATTGAAACGGCCATTTATTTCCATCCTCTCATTGTAAAATTCAATAACATAATTTTTTATCCCGTGTCTATTTCTCGTTCAAATTATTAAGCAAAAATGAAATTGATTTCCGTTTCTCGCTTTCAAACAAAGTAAATTCTCTATTATAATCCATGTTTAGAACACTATTTAAATAGTTAGTATCAAATTTGTCATTCGAATCACAAAACCGTTCTGTACACTCAAACATTTCTGTCAAAGAACATAGTCTCGAACTCATTCCTTTATGCTCGATTCTGTCAAATACAAAAAATTGTTTTTCGTATATCAGAGAAAACACAGTTGCATGAAAACTATCTGTAAAAATACATTCTGCATTTTTAATTAATGTTACAAATTCTGACGGACCTGCGTCATATAAACCCATGTCACCAAATCCAAAGTCAGCACTATTGAAGCTCTGATTTGCAAATGGAATTGTGACAATTTTTAATCCATGCATTTTAGCATATTTACGAGCTAATTTCCTTAAACGAGTATCACTTCCTAAAAAATAACAAAACAGATATTGTTCTTCTATCAAATTATCACTCGTAATTTTATCCCAATCTTCTTTTTCTAATAAAAGAGTTGGATCTACAACACTTTTTATTTCTTTTTTACTAATTAAAGAAGAAATCGTGTTGACTAAATCCTTTTCTCTTACAGAAATAGCTTCAAATCGGTTCAATGCATCTCTCAAATATTTCTTTTCTTTTTCCAAAAATACAGATTTTCCTGCACTAGCCGCATAAGAAATAAGCCTTCTGTTCACTGACACAAACTCACCAAAAAAAGTGGGATTAAAACATCTGAAACTCCAAATTTGATCACTTCCCACAATAAAATTATCATACATTTCATTCGTTTGTGAAATAGATTCCAAATTATAAACTTTTTGACTATGAGGAATACATTTTTCAAACTCTGAAAATTTTCTATTTCTATTTTTAAATTTAGGACATATCTTCTTAACATACTTTTTACTTAACAATTTATTCTTCAACCGTAACAAAAAACTTGATTTTTTTATATTGCTATAATCAGCTTTAGTAAATGCCCATTCATCAGTTCGAACATAACAAATTTGTTCTGCCAAAATATTATTTTTTTTCAGAAATAAAGGTAATGCATAAGATTGTAACATCCCTCCATAATTATGAGTTTCATAATAATATGTCAAAATTCCTGTTTTCTTCATTGTCTTTTCAGATTCTCCTTTCTCAAATTATATCTATAACGCGCTCTCCTATCTTCATTTAATATCAATTCCAATAATTCTTTATAAATGCCCTCTACTTTTCTACTCACAATGCTTCCCGTTTCACCATTTATAAGTTGTTCCTCTGCCCCTGCAAATTCTGTTGAAACAATAGGTAGACATAACGCTATCGCTTCCGCTAATGAAATACAAAATCCTTCATGTACTGATGTTTGAACATAAATATCAGCTTTAGCTAAATACGGGTAGGGATTTGTTTTTGTTCCTAATAGGATAATATTTTCAGCTAATCTTTTTCTATTAATCTCTGTTTCTAGTTCTTTACGTAGATTACCTTCCCCAATTAAATACCATTTAAAATCAATTCCATGCTCTTTTAATCTTAATGCTATTTCCGGGATAATATCTTGCCCCTTTTCCCTCGACAGTCTTCCCAATGTAATAATTTTAATTCCATTATAAGTACAGTCAAAAGTTGAATCCGTTATCCTCTCTTCTGACATTTGATTTATATATTTTTTAGAAACAATATTATATTTTACTTCACACTTATCCCTTAACTTAGGAAACATTGCAATAAAGTGTTCGTATGATTCTTTCGAAACAACATAAACTTTAGTCAAATCTTTATGGAGACTATATATTGTTTTCTTATCCATATTTAATTTATTGACATCAAAATGTATCCATCCTATTTTTTTTGATGCTCTAACTTTGTATTTCACAAAATATGTAAGGAAAGAAATAATAGATGTAAAGGAAACTGCAACATCATACTCTTCTTGCATTGGATCAATTTCCGAAAAAACCATCTTGTAATATAGACTCATATTGCCAAATAGTTTATACCATGCATACCCTACAAGTAATTTTATTGCCTGAACAAATCGTCTTGTAAAAATTAATTTTTTAATTTCCACACAAGGGGGATTGTTCAGCCAGGATTCAATCCCTTCATACTTTTCTAAAACTTTCACCTCTACATTATCTGGAATAGACTCAAGAAATCCGCCATTGTTTTTAAGCAGTAAAACCGTTACTTTATATTTCTGATAATCCATTTCATTCAAAAGTGAAATTAATGATTTTTCAACTCCACCAACATTCATATCTTTTAGCACAAATAACACTGTTTTCATACTATATCACCCACTAATCAATTCAAGAAATTTTTCAAATTCTTTTTGGTAATCTTTAAACATTTTTTTTCTATTTTCTATTGTCTTCATTCGAAATTCTCTGTTTTTGATCATATGCTGTAACTTATCAAACATATCTTCTGCATTCATTTCACATATACTACCATTAACTCCATCTTGTATATGTTCCTTTACCAATAAGAAGTTTGTACTAACAATTCCCACATCTAGCATTTTAGCCTCTGCTAAAGCCATACAATAACCCTCTACCCTAGATGGTTGAACATAAATATCGCTACTCTTCACATACTTAAACGGATTTAATTGTGAGCCTAATAAAATCAGATTTTCTTGTAATCCATAATTTTGTATCTCTGTTTTAATTGAATCAAGCAATCTTCCTCCAGCTCCTATTAAATACCATTTAAATACAATCTTTTGCTTTTTTAGTTTTTTGCAGCATTCTACAACTAAATCGGGACCCTTCACCCATTCCATACGCAATATACTGGTTATTCTAACTCCCGTAAAACTATCTTTCCATTCAAATGTTTCATTTGCCAACTTCCATACTGATTTCGGAGATATGAAATCGTAAATAACATTTACTTTTTTTCCTAAATCCGGAAATACAGAAAGATAGTCTTTCTTACTTTCATCCGATACAACAGTAATCGCATCATACTTTTTATAGTACTCATAATCTTCCTGTTTGTTATATCTAGTATTAGAATACAGGCAATTAACCCATGCTATTTTCTTGTCCGCTTCTGCTTTTTCCATCACATAATATGTTGGCATTCCTTGTCCATAAGCAATCGCCACATCATATTTTTGTTCATTCTTTTCTACATATGGACATATAGATTTCCACTGAATCTGCAAAATATGCCTTTTCTTTTTATTGCTAATTCTCATTAGAACAGAAGTTTTTAAACGATAGTAACTTCCAAAAAACTTTTTCTCGCCAATTAATTGTCTCCATGATTTTCTGCACATTTCAAAATATCTAGGAATTGGCAACACATTCACTTCGTTTGGAACTAAGTTTAATAAAAAATTTTCACTTGAAAATAGCTGCAAAGCAACTTGATATTTAGAATAATTAAGTTCATTTAATAGGTTAACAAGGCTCTTCTCTGCCCCACCACTATTCAAAGAATCTATCACAAACAGTATTTTAATCTTTTTGTCCACTATTCACACCCCATAATTTCAAAGTATTACCTCTATTAAAACATTATGATTTAGTTTTTATAAATTTTTTTAATATATATGATAAATTTTCTCTTTTACCGTATAATGCTGACTTACCAGTAAGTCCTTACACCCCTCTATAAATCTAAATTTCATCTGTTTTCTACTAAAAACAACATTATACATATTCCCTCTCACTATAAATTCTGCCACCAATTACTTAATATTTTTAGATGAACAGTTATTTCTTTTTAATAATTATTTAAAACATGCTATCACTATTAATCTCGATTTCTCTTCTGATCTCTTATTCCCTCCTGACACATCATACTTATACAATATATCTGCAACAGAAACAACCTTTCTGCAATGCATCAGATACTCACATACAAATAATAGATCCTTACATTCATGAATGCTTATATTAAATTTTATATCGTTCTAAGATTTCTCTTTTAAATATCCTATTCGACAAAAAAACTCTCTAGATTTTTATATGTTTGATTAAATAATTGAATAAATACATTTCTTTATGTATTGTCTTACTTTATATGCTGGTATAATAATGCTTATTAATCCCTTATTTTTCATATTATAATCCCCCTTTCTCATCCATTCTTATAAACTATTAATTGCCTCATAAACTCTTTCACAATTTTTTTGATCAGAATAAGCAAAGAACTCTTCCACTCTCTTCTGATAGTATGAATCCATGGCATAATTATCCATGATAATTTTATAAAGTTCATTTATTACATCTTCTGTTTTTATACACTTCTTCCCAAAACCCATTTTCTCATATGAAAAATATGCTCTGGGATAATGTTTTTCATAATATTCTTCTTCATCAAATTGATAATAAATAATAGGTTTTTTCATATAAGCTACATCAAAGGCTACGCTTGAGTAATCTGTAATCAAACATTTACAATCCAACAACAATTTTTGTACATCATATTTTTTTTCCGAAGCTATAATAATATTTTCATCATATTTTTCTTCAAACATATTCAAATAGCACTGTAATTCATGATGAGGATAAAAAATAAGTTTTATATTATTTTTTTCTAACAAATCATGTAAACACTTATTGTTTAACAATGCCTTTACCTTTTTTAAGTAATTGCTTTCCTTGATTGTAGTATTTTCTGAATGGAAAGATGCTGATGGAAGCCATTGTCGCCAAGTTGGCATAAATAAAATACACGTACCTGCTCCTACATTTTTCAACCCATCATACCTACAAAAGCCTGTATATTTTACACTCCCCATCGGATATCCAAATTCTTTTTTGATAAATTTTGCTTCCGGTTCTCCCCCACACAAAAATAATGAAATTTTTGTATTTTCATAATGTAAAGATTTTATATTTTCTTTTGTAATTCCATGTTGTAAAAATATTTTTTTACCTTTTATCAAGTCCGAAAATTTATAAAAACAAATAGAATCCGGTATACCCACTGGTAGAAATGCTCCTATCAATCGTGTTGCTGCTATTGCATATGCATAATGTTTCAAGCTGTTAAAATATACTATATGACTATATTGTTCAATTTTTTTGATATGGTCTGATTCCTTATCAATTGCATAATACACTTGTTTGTCCGGATAATTTTCTCGCATATATTTAAAAAAATAATATCCATTATCTTTACTTTCTGCTCTTCGTTCCGTCACAAGCCATATATCCTTCTTTTTTAAACTCAAACTCCAAATATACGCTATAATAAATTTTATCGCATCTTTTATTTTATACATCTCACACCTACCATTCATTCCATTAATACTATCTTATCTTTTTATATTTTTTCTAACTACTGCCAATATAACTCTAATTCTACACAATAAATAAGACACTCTCCACCATTTATACTTATAAGTTTTCAACCATAATTTACTTATAAAATCATATCCCTCAAAATCTATTTGCCCAACATATTCTTGTAAAATTAAATTTGCTTTTTTAAAAGTCTCATAATCTTTTCTTTGAACTAATTCTAATAAATTCACATATATAATAAGTGTAATTCTCTTTTTAAAAATTTCTTTTTTCCCCTCTATTTCTTGATCTTCCAAAAGCTCAACAATTAAATCATGTACTGTGATATTCTTTTTCAATCTTTCTATCACATCTACCTTTCTATACTTCTCATTTCTTCTATCATATACATAATCTGCTTCTTCTATTTGAACCAATCTCTCTGCCTTTTTTATACACTCGATTGCAAAAATCAAATCTTCTGATAAACTCAAATTTTTTCTAAAGAGAATATTATTTTGCTTTATTAAATTTGCTTTATATAATTTAGAACAGACGACACCACCTGTATTTTGTATACATTTTAACAAAAATTCTTTTTTCTTGATACAATTTTTATAATCATATACTTCTATATCCCTTTCTTGATCAATCTCTCGATATCCTTCTATTGCTATATCTCCCCTCACCTTTTTGATTGCTTGATACAAGTCTAAAATCATATTTTTTTCAATATAATCATCAGAATCAACAAATAGTATATATTGACCATTACTTACTTTTATCCCCTCATTTCTTGCCACCGACACACCTTCATTAACTTTAGAAATTACTTTTATCCGCTTATCAAATATTTTAAATTTCTCTAAAATACTCAATGAATTATCTTGTGAACCATCATTAACACAAATAACTTCAATTTTGTTATAAACTTGTTGCAGTATACTATTCAAGCATCTCCCCAATGTTTTTTCCGAATTATATACAGGAACAATAACACTAATTAACTCTTCCATAAATATCCCTTCGATCAATACTATAATTGATACATTTCTTCCAATTGTCTAATTGTATTATTAATATTAAATCTAGATGCTTCTATTTTGCTATCATCTATATTTATATTGTTATTTCCATACATTTTTTTAATTTCTTCAATCCATTTCTTTTCGTCATCTAAAGGCAAATATTTTACACTTCCTAACTTTAAATCAACCTCTCTTGGAATAGTATCTGATAAAAGACATTTGCATTTACACGCTTGTGCTTCCACAGCCACAATCCCCAACCCCTCTAGTTTTGAAGGAAATAGAAATACATCAAATAAATGCATCAACTCTGGTACTTCTGAGCGGACTCCAGTAAAAATAACATGTTCAGATATCCCTTTCTGTTTCGCATGACTTTTTAATTTTGCTCTCATTTCGCCATCCCCAACTAATATAAGTTTATAAGCTGAATTATGTAATAATAATTTTTCTAGTATTTCTATTAAAAATAGTTGATTTTTATTTTCCGAAAAACTACCAACATTTCCTAAAACAATATCACTTTCCTCTATATTAAATTCATTTTTTAGGGATTCTATTATATCTAAATTTGGTTTAACATAACGCTGTAAATCGATACCATTTGTAATAATTTGAAATTGTCTTTTCCCAAAAAGAGATTCTCCCGCCTCTTTAGAACAAGCACATAAATCTGTAGCATATTTTCTTATCAAATGCTGATTCAACCGAATCATATACTTGTAAATGATATTTTTTTCAAATAATAACTGCTTTGCATGTGAATGTACAACGATTTTCTTTACTCCCGCTCTATGTGCTGCGTATGCAATAAATCCACCCTGCCAATCCATATGTGAATGTACCACATCTATTTTCTGAGACTCAAAAAAAGAAATCATTTCTTTAATATAACTAACTATCCCCTCTTTTGTCATACTTTTCGTATAATAAAAATTTACACCTAGTTTACGAGCCTCATTATCATAAAATCCCTTCTTTTCATCAAAAAGTAATACATCAAATTGCATTTTTCTTTTATCGATTTTCCGTACGACATTCATAAATAGAGTTTCTGCTCCCCCCATATCCAGTCTTCCTAAACAATGGATAACCCGTATTTGTTTCATAATCATTCTCCAATTATCTTATAGATCTTCTCAATTTCACTCTCATTACTATAATGTGTTTTTTTCATATTTGCAATCAATTTATTATGCAAATTTGAATCTCTAATGACTTGCTCAATTCCTTTTGCACATTCTTTATTATCCAATGGTACGATTACCCCATCATAACCATCTTCAATTTGTGAATGAGCAGTTGCATAATTTGTTATAATAATAGGTTTCTGCAAAATTTGTGCTTCTCTAACTGTAACTGCTTTTCCTTCATATCTAGATGGCTGCACATAAATATCGCAATTTTTAATATATGGATATGGATTGCCCTTTTTTCCTAAAATAATAACTCTATCTCGCATTCCACATTTTTCAATATTATCTCGGATTAATTGTTCATCTCCCCCAAAGCCAATTAAGTACCATCTGATATTAAGTCCACTCTCTAAAATATATTTACAAATTTCTGGTATATTATCAAAATTTTTTGCATAAGAAAATCGTCCAATAGATAATAATTTTATATGTTCTTCTTCCTCAAACTCTACGTCAATTGGTTCATCTGCTTGTTCTTCTACCATACTATTGGTAACAATATTATCAATTCTAATAATTTTATCCTGTAATATAGGAAACTTCTGCAAAAAAGCTTCTGTTACATTTTCTGATATTGATGCAATATAATCATAACTCCCCCACATCTTCAACTCGGTTTCTACATCTAGATCAATAGTAGAATAGTCAGTGTGTATCCATGCAACCTTTTTCTTCGCGTTTACACGATTCAAGCAAATATAATGTGGTGTCAAAAAACTGATTGCTAAATCATACTCCACATTAGGATTGATATCATCCATATACTTCCATGTGTATTTATGACTATAAGTTAATTCAACTTGATTATCTTCCTTGAGTCCTAATTCTTTTATTCTTTTTTTTGCCAAACACTTTGCTTTTAATCTTCCATATAGCATGCTTATTTCATGTTTAGAAATCAAAGATTTCATTGGTACCGCCAAATATCTCGCTTGATTCATTGGAAGTAAATTTACTTCTTCAGGAATAAATTTAAATAAATCGCCCTCTTGCCTCATTAAAAATAAGTCTACTTGATACTTGAAATAATCAAAACTATTCAACAATCCTAAAAGTGCTCTTTCAGCACCACCTATTTCCATTGCATGTGCGACTATAATCACTTTCTCTTTCAACATAACATCACCTTAAAAAATCCAGATATGATTAAACAAATCATATGTAATACTAATTGCTCCAAGTTTAGTCAAATCTAATATGAAATAAATAAAATAAAATGAATAATAAATTAGTATATTAGCTTTTCTATGATCATTTCCTTGATACATTACATTCAACATCTTTGGTATTGTAATAGCATTTAATACCGAAAAATATGTTCCAATTCTTGCGAAATAAATCGGATTATAGAGCAAACCTAATGAAATCATCAATACATTTATAATCATCATATTTATTCCAAGAAATAACAACTGATCATTTCGCTTGTTTAACTTTTTTCTACTAATCCATGCAAAAAAAACTGGTACAATTTCAACTAAAACCCTAAACGGATTAACCGTATAACTTGTCATCTCTTCAATGCTGTAATCTTTTCCAATTATTCCTGCAATATTTAATAATGTTTCAAGATTTAATGAAATTATCAATGTTACCACTAAAATTATTGTTATCTTTCTATTCCAAATATTTTTAGTGAAAAACGGTATAATTACTAAGCAAACAATATATGGATGAAAAGTCATTGACAATAACAACCAAATAATAAACTTAAAATATTTTTTCCGTAACAAATTATCAATTGCAAATAAACTTAAGCTCATCGCCATTATTTGCTTGATTCCTGCCATGCTAAATATATACATACCTAATATTAAATGAGAGAAAATTATCAACCCGAAATACTTACTATGTTTTGAATAAAAATGTATGAATATGGAATTTACAATAATCGAAGACACCAAAATAAGTACTTGTGGATTCTCTGATACATATTTTTTTAGTATCATTTGAAAAATTGTAAATCCCCCATATGGTTCAAAAAAGGAAAAAATATTCACACTGCCAACATCTAACATTTGGTATCCCTGAATATATGTTTCGGTATCATTATATGTCGTTCTTAGCCCAGAAAAAAGTATAAGTATTAAAAGTAACATGAAATATAAAATTTTTACTGTCCAATTTTTTTTCACAGCATCCCGAACACTTATATATTTTCTACTTCTAATTTCTATTTGATTACCTAGGAAAAAACAAACTCCAATCATTACCAACAAGTCAATCATTTTCAATTCATCCTTTTCTTATGTAAATATTCATATACTTGCAATGGAAGTAACCCGACTATCAGCGGGCGCAAAACATAAATAAAATCAAAAAATGGAAAATCAAATTTTTTCAAAATCAGCCATTTGACATAGGCTTCATTCACTCTATACTTATATTTTCTTCTTTTTGTTGCATCTCTATCATCCCGCATCTTGTATAATGGTTCTTGAAGATTATATCCTTTATATCCCTTGGAGTACATTTTAAACCATAAATGATAATCTTCTGCTCTCAATAATCTCTTGTCAACAGAATATCCCTGTACATCTTCATATGCCTCTCGCCTTACCATACACGGTGCATGACAAAACGGGGTTTCTCTAATCAAATCTTTTTTCTGTGGATATTCCATCATTCTACTCTTTCCCCATTCTCCATTTTGATCAAAATAAATCATATTGGTACTTACAATCGCATACTCTTCGTGTTGATCTAAAAAAGCTACTTCTTTTTCTATTCTAGTTGGGAGGCATATATCATCTCCATCCATTCTTGCTATATATTCTCCTTCTGCCTTTTCCAAACATCTATTCAAAGTACAGTTTAATCCCATATTTCTTTCATTTTGAAAAACTAATATATTGTCATATTTTTTCGAGAATCTTTTAGCAATTTCATATGTACTATCCTTTGAACCGTCATCACACATAATCAATTCCCAATTTTGATATGTTTGATGTAAAATAGACTCCACTGCTTCCTCTAAAGTATTTGCACAGTTATATACTCCCATTATTATAGATACTTTTTTTCTCATATTAATTGTTTCTCCTTATAATTCGAGGCTTTTCCAATACAACCGTACAATTATCTGGAATATCCTCCACAACTACACAATTAGCCCCAATTCTTACATTGTTCCCAACTCGGATCTTTCCTACTATTTTAGCGCCAGCCCCTATGCAACAATTATCACCTATTTTAGGAGCGCCACCTTTTCCTTCTCCTATTGTCACTTGATGAAAAATAGTGCATTTTTCTCCTATAACTGCATTTTTAGAAATTATAATCCCATACAATCCATGGGGCAAATTAGGTGGTGTTCTAAAAAGGGCACCGTCATGAAGACAGGTACCCATAGATGAATTATTAAATGCATCGCTCTTTTTTATTTTATATAGATAAAATAGTTTCAATAATATTGGACATTTATATTGCCTATTAACTACTTTTTCTCGCCAATTCCAATACTTTTCATGATGATATTTTTGAATATAACCTATTAAATATTTTTCTATTCTATTCACCCAATAATTCCTGCTTTCTCTGATATATTTTTTCACATAAAGCTTCACTATCAAATGATTCTTCAACAAATTTTCTTGCTTTTAAACTATACGTTTTTCTTATGTTCTCATCTAAAAACAATTTCATTTTTTCAAATAAATCTTCTCTGTTTTTTAATTGACACTTCAATCCAGTGATTCCATTTTTCATTGCATCAATCGGACCTGGTATATCAGAAACAATTACAGGAACTCCCATAGCTTCTGCTTCAATAACAACATTTCCAAAACCTTCACGATAACTCGGAAGAACAAGAACATCCAATGCCGCATAATATCTTTCTATATCAAGAACATTCGAAATAAAGATTACACTTTTCGAATGTTTTGCCCAATTTAACTTTTCCTGTTCTAATTTCTCTTCACCTTCAAAATTCCCTATCATCATTAACATACTATTAGTTTCATTAATAAGAAGCTTTTCAAAAGCATCTATTAATTCATTAATCCCTTTGTCTTTTGTTATTCTTCCCACAAAACCAAAGACCACCCTACTATCTGCAATTCCATACTTATTCCTAATTATCTTCCTCCATTCTACCTTTTTAGAAATGTCAAATTTTTTCAAATCAACACCACCTGTACTTCCATTCCATACAACTACAGCTTTTTCACTTGGAAAAAGCTTTTCTGTAATTGCAGTATTTCTATTTGAATTACTTACACATTCTATATGCGTGGATAATTGACAAGATATTTTCTCTATAGCCTTAAGAATTTTTCTTTTTATTCCTTTATCTCCCTCATACCTCAATCCCATTAAATGATAATTACGAATCTTAATCTTACAAATTCTACTTGCAACAGCTGCATTAAATCCTGCGTTGGGTGTTGAATACTGTACCATATCATATTTTTCTCGTTTAAATATTTTAATCAATTCAATAATTGCTTTAAGTGTACCAATAATGCTAATTCCCCTTGGCATATCTAGAGGAATATACTTTATCTTTTCTCCTAACAACTCTTGAAGTCTATTCTCTTTAGAACAAATAACATGTATATCTAAACCATGATCTGATAAATATTGTAATTGTGGAATAAAAAAAGATTCTATTGTAGTAGCTAACGTAACCACATAACAAATTTTTTTCATGTTCTCTTCTCCCATTATCTTCCACTTATTATAACAACCCTGTTATCTTCTCAATAACAATACTATCGTACATCATCATCACAATATCTTCCTCATAATTTCCAAAACATGGTTCATTCTCAATGCCATTTACATTATTTTCAATTAATTTTATAAAGTCTATACCTACAGCATATGCATGTAAATACCCTCCACCAAATCGAGGATTTATTTCTGATAAATAATACTCCCCATCACGATACCAAAAATCCATATCTATCGGACCGTTAAATTTAAATACTTTTAATGCTTCACTTACAAATTCATTTAACTTATCATCTCTAAAAGAAATTGTTTTACTAGCTCCTCCAATTTTTGTTTCCAATTTTTTCTTACTGAATAAAGATACTGCTTGATTGCTGATAGTATCAACATAAATATCTGCATCAATGTCTAATGCATCACTCATGAGTTCCTGGATAATCAAGCTTGGATCTTCGAGCATTGACTTTTCTAATATTTCTATGTCTTCTATTTTTCTTGCTCCTACTGATCCACTTCCTGTTCTCGGTTTTACAAATACTGGAAAGGTAATCTCCCCTTTCTTCATGCCTTCCTTGAATGACACAATATCGCTATATGTTAAAACTGTTCTAATATTTTTCTCTTTCAAGTATTTATACATTACATACTTGTCAAAACAAATCTCTGCTGTCTCTTTATATGGCGTCAATACCTCTACTCCTATTTTTTCAAATTTACTTCTATTCTCTGCCAAAATCATTATTTCTGGATCAATCAATGTTGTAATTGCGTGAATTTCTTCTTTCTCACAAATATCCAAAATGGTCGAAATATAATTATTGTCATCTATTCTTGGAACAATATAATGCTTATCAGCTAAATATATCGCAGGTGCTGTCAAACTAATATCTGTGGCCACAATTTTTCCTTCAGTCCCCATTGTTTTTCTAACATTTTTCAACAGCTCACATCTACGTCCCACACTACAAAATAATATATTCACTTTCTATCTCCTCCTAAACTTTATGCTCTATAAGATTTTTATAATATCCGCCAGTTCTCAAAAGTTTTGCAAACTGGTCTTTCTCCATCAATTCTTAGAAATTCTTCAGCATTACTGCAAAAATGTAACCTTTTCCTTTTTTAAATATTCAAATCGATATTTACTCTAATTCTAATCAGAGTATTTTTTAACAATTTTAGTTTATATATTGCAAATCCATTTTGGAACTCCACCTTGATATATGCGTTTCTTTATAAACATTCTTTAAAATCTTTTATCACTTCATTTATCCATCAAAAATAATATCTTTATCAGAAAATCCACATACCTTTGCTAATCTTCATCCAACGATTCTGAAATTCAAAATAAAGTTCCCTCATTATTCTATTCGTGTTCCTTTAAATTCTTCCATCGTTGCACTGGTTTGCGAATTAATCCCATCTCGTTTCAACACATTCCATATTGTCTGAAAAATAATCTTCCAATCTCCAAAAAATGTGATATGATCCACATACTCTACATCATATTTAAATTTCTGCTCCCAGCTAATCGTATTTCTTCCGTTTACCTGAGCAAGCCCACTAAGTCCTGGTCGCACTTCGTGACGTCGTCTCTGTTCTTCGTTATATCTAGAAAGATATTTTACAAGAAGCGGGCGCGGACCGATGATACTCATATCACCTTTTAAGATGTTAAAAAGTTCCGGTAACTCATCCAAACTTGTAGAGCGCAAGAATTTTCCAAATTTTGTAAGTCTTACTTCATCCGGAAGTAGTTCTCCGTTTTCATCACGTTCATCTGTCATCGTACGGAATTTATACATCTCAAATATTTTTTCATCTTTCCCTGGTCTTTTCTGACAAAATAGAATTGGACTCCCTAATTTTATTCTCACAAAAATTGCAACAACCAAGTAAACTGGTGACAATACAAGGATTGCAACTAGCGATAGCATAAAATCCATACATCTCTTAAAATATTTTCGATACATCCCATTCATCCCATTCCCTCTCTTTATATCCCTTTATTATAAAAATAAATCTTTTACAATTTGTATAATTTTGTTCATATCATCTTTTGTATTTTTGATATCGCTTGGTAGACATACCCCGATATTAAAAATCTCCTCTGCAACACTTCCATTTTCTTCTAATGTAATAAAATCATTTTCTGCGAAGACTGGCTGCAAGTGCATCGGCTTCCAAATTGGCCTACTTTCAATATTCTCTTTTTCTAATGCAATCATTACATCTACCGGCTTTACCTTACACTTCGGATCAATCACCATACAAGATAGCCAGTTATTTGCCTCACAATCTTCCGGAATCGGATTCATTGTAATTTCTTCTATATCGTTAAATGCTTCTTTATAAGTGTTATAAATTTCTCTCTTTAATGCAATGTGCTCATCCAAATGTCTGAGCTGTCCTCGTCCAATACCTGCTACAATGTTTGACATACGGTAATTGAACCCAATCTCTTTATGCTCATAATGTCTCTCAGGCTCACGTGCCTGTGTCGCATAAAATCTAGCTTTTTGGATACACTCTTCATCTTTTCCTACAAGCATACCACCACCTGATGTTGTGATAATTTTATTCCCATTAAAAGAATAGATTCCTAACTTTCCGAATGTTCCTGTCTGTTTCCCACGATAAGTAGCTCCTAGGCTTTCAGCCGCATCTTCTATCAAAACAGCCTCATGCTCTTTACAAATCGCCATAATTTCATCCAGCTTTGCTGGCGTTCCATACAAATGAACAACAACCACTACTTTTGTATCTGGATATTTTTCAAAAGCTGCTCTTAATGCCTCCGGCGACATATTCCACGTATCTCTTTCAGAATCAATAAATACTGGAATCCCTCCTTCATATACAATCGGATTACATGTCGCCGAAAATGTTAACGATGATACAAATACCGTATCTCCTGTCTTTACTCCTGCCAACTTTAATGCAAGATGGATCGCTGCTGTTCCTGAGCTTAATGCTGCTGCATACGGACTTCCAGTGTAGACACTAATTTCTTTCTCAAAGCCGTCCACGTTAGCCCCTAGGGGTGCAATCCAATTTGTTTCAAATGCTTCTCTGATATAACTTTGTTCCTCCCCATGCATAGTAGGAGAAGATAAAAATATACGGTTTTTGTTCATCTTAATCCCTCTTTTTCTCTTATTCTTCTGTACTCTCTTTTCTCTCTTCTACTTCCTGGACACCATAATAAGCACTACTATAATCCCCACCATAATACTTACTATAGTAATACTTTCCATAATACCCTTTTGCTCTGACATCTACTTTATTTAACACTGCCCCGAGAATCCGACATCCGGATCGTTCCAGCTGTCGCTCTACTTTCTGTGCCATTTTATAACTGATCGCATCATTTTCAATGACGAGCATTGCCCCGTCACATTCTTTCGCAATGACCGCTGCATCAATCACACTTCCAAGCGGCGGTGTATCAATAATAATATAGTCATAAAGTGCGTGTGTCTTTTCCATTAGCTGTCTGAAATGTTCGTTCCCGAGTAATTCGGATGGATTTGGCGGTACCGGCCCCGGAAGGATGACATGCAGATTGGAAATATTCGTAGCACATACGACTGCACCCAGTTCTTCCTGTCCGGACAGATAATGGGAAAGCCCTTTTACTTCCTGCGTGACCTGATATCGTTTTGAGAATACCGAGCGGCGAAGATCCGCATCGATATAAAGAATTTTTCTGTCTGTCTCGGCAAGGCTTTCTGCCAGCCGGAATGATACTTCTGATTTCCCTTCTCCAGGGGTGCAGCTTGTCACTGCAATGGCATTGATCTCTTCCCCGCAGAACAATACATTTGTTCTCAAGGTGCGATATGCTTCGCTTGTTCTGTAGTCCATGTTGTCTGGTATGACCAAATTAATCTTCTGCATCGCTTTCTCCCTTGTGTTCTATTTCTTTTTCTTCGTCTTTGTCTTGTCCTCCGTGGACGGAATCGCTCCAAGTACTCCGATTCCAAGATATTTTTCTACATCATCCTGACTGCGGATCTTATCATTCATCAGGAAGATCAATAAAATAATTCCTGCTGTCAGCACAACTCCTGCAGCGCCTCCAAGCACAGTATTTTTCATAATATTCGGACTTGCAGGTTTTGACGGAATCAATGCTTCCTGTACCGTATTCATTGCTTTTAAGTTCATGACCTCTGTCACATGATTCGCACCGACATCTCTTACTTTATCTGCAAGTTCTTTTGCAAGGTATGGATCCGGATTGCTCACAGAAATATTTAGAATCAATGTATTCTCTTGATTTGTCACTGTAATTGCATTTGCAAGTGCAGTGCTGGACATCTTCAGTCCAAGTTCCTCGATCACCTTATCTGTAACCGGACGGCTCTTTAAGAGAGAGGCGCAGTCTCCGAGTAACTGATTACTGAGGCTCAAGTCCCCGGACGTCACCGCCGCATCCTCTGCCTTTGTCAATACATATGCCTGTGTGGTCGCCTGGTAGATTGGTGTAACCATAAATTTCGTATAGCCGAATGCAGCTCCGGCTGTCAGTACACCGACCAGAATAATGACCCACGCTTTATCTAACAGAACTGCCAGCATCTCCAGCAGATCGATCCCGTTTTCTTCTATCTGTTCTTCTCGTTGTCTCATTCATTTTCTCCTATATGTTCTCTTTTCTCTGTCACAGTTCCTCTATGAGTTTATTTTCGATCAATTTCCGTGGATTGTCATACAGCAGTTCTTTTGTACGCGCAAATCCATATGTTTTTTCCATATATTCGGCACATTCCTTCAGATTCGGTCTGCGCGATTCCATATGGTGCATGTCCGATGCCACAAAGTGCACCAGTTCCTTTTTCATCAGCTTCTGAGCAAAAAGCTTCATCCGCAGACCGTTTTTCCCTACGATGCTGTCGCCATTGAGTTGGATATAGGCTCCCAGTTGGATCACTTCAGAAACTCTGCTGACATTTTGATGGAAGACACGATACCGCTCGGCATGTGCGATGATCGGGCAGTATCCTCTGTTGACCAGAACGTGAACTGCATTGCGGATATACGCATAATCTTCCAGTGGCGAGAATTCTACAAGCAGATATCTGCTCTTTGCCATTGGGAAAATATTCCCCGCGGCAATCTCCTCCGCAAAATCGATTGTATAATAGATCTCTGTCCCCAAAAGTACGATCATATCCGGCAGATGTTCTCGCAGCCATCCGCGGATCTTCTGCAAAGCTTCCATGGTCCGTTCTGGGTTGCGGTGAAAGTGATTCCGATGATAGTGGGGCGTTGCGATCACGCACCGTACCCCCTGCCGATATGCACTTTTTAACATCCGCACACTTTCCTGAAAATCCGAAGCTCCGTCATCTACCCCTGGAAGGATATGTGCATGAATATCAATCAGCCCTTTCATCTATGTTCACCTCACCTTTTCTATCCTCTGCTGTTTTTGATCAGCCGTCTTCGCAAACTTGCAATCCGCAGTAGTAATAATGCGGCAATTCCAAAGAATCCTATCGCAAATCCCTCAAAGATCAGCAGACCGTTCGTTACATAAGTCACCATAAACTGGTACAAATATTCCGGTTCGATCACAAGCCGCCGATAGTCCTGTGCAAGCAGCAAATACGCCGGAACAAGACCGATCATCATCCCCGATGCCAGTGTACTGTACACAAGATAGCGCATCGCGTGATGTTTCCAAATATACATCCGAAACAATACAATTCCTGCCAGCACCGCAAAGACTAAGCAGCCGAGAATGCCAACTGTAATTACTTTCTCTGCAAAACTGTGAATTCTTCCATAATATTCAATAAAAGGAATCTTCGTTGCCCTTACATATTGCTCTGCTGCCTGTTCCAGATAAGTATTCAGTACCGTCTGCTGTGCTTCCCCCAGCTCAATCTCCCTGGACTTTGCATAGTTTTCTACATTCTCTTTTAACTTTGTTCGAAGCTTCCCGGTATCCGGCTGATAAGTCTGTCCGGTCAAAGACGCCTCCAGACTCGCCCGGATATCGTTGTACATACTGTTCGTATCTACAATTCCTTCCAGTGCACTTTTCGGAATCCCAAGAGGAATGGATAAGTCTTCCACTCGCTCGTAAAAATCATCACAGACTACTCCATAATAATCCTTCACATTCAAGCTTCGAACGATCATCTTCTCATTCAGGAACCCTAACCGGAGACTTCCAAGAAGCGCTGCCATTGTCAGTGTCACCGCGATCAAAAAGGACAGGATCATGCTCACGATCGTTCTTCCTTTTCTGTTGGAGGAAGACTGCTTCTTTGTTTTCTGATATTCCATCTTTCTTCCTCCTATTTTAATACTGGTCCACTCACTTTGTCTGCATAGACAAAGAAACGCTGATCCGTACTTGACAGCATGTCAAACGGATAACAGGTATACATGACCAGTTCTTCTTTCTTCTGAAGCAGGTCTACTGCCTGCGGATCAGATTCGTTTAAGATCTTCGTCTCCCGCACTTGGTAGCGGTAGATCCCATAACTTGTCTTAATTGTCACTTCGTCTCCCACTGCAATCTTTTGCAGCGGAGAAAAGTAGGTTGTATTGTGCCCGCTAAGCAAAATCGTCTTGCCATACCCCGGGATAAAGCTTCCCTGGTACTGTCCGGCTCCCACACGCATGATTTCCATGCTGTCACCGTAGTAGAGCGGTACATCCAGACCAATCTGCTCACAAGTCACATTTGCATAATGCTCCCCAAACTTCGGCCAGGTTACATCCGCAAGCGGAATCTCTTCCGCCTCTGCATCTTTATCTGGTTCCGAAAAAATAGAGCCCAATTCCTCAGAAAATTCAGGAAGGCTCTCAGTCATAAACATGCTGCCTGCAGTCGTTACTATATTTATAAACGGGGATGCCGCAACATATACAACTCCGTAACCTATCATGGTAAAGAATAGTGGCACGATCACATATGCCACTATTCTGCTTTTACGCTGTTTCATCAATCTAGCATTCCTCTGCAGTCTCTCTATAGTTGTTCTTCTTTGCCACAGCAGCACATCCTACCAAAGCCATCACAAATCCGGCTGCTACCGCATACGTTGCTCCGGCATTCATACCAGTCTTCTTGATTACCTTGTCAGAAGATCCGATAGTTGTACCGTCTTTTGCAAGCTTTACATTGATCACACCGTTGTCTCCTGCGAGCATGTCCGCTGTGATAATGATTCCGACTTCTTTCAGTCCCGGTGCAATCGCATCTACAATCTGCTGTGCGATCTGCATAATACCATTTTTTCCGATAATATTTAACAAATCTTTTGCACTTGCAGCGCCATTCGCATCAATTGCCTGCTGTAAAAGGCCAGCTGCCTGATCGATTGCCTTTAACACTGCATCTACCTGACTCGCTGTCAGATCCACTTCTCCGGAAGCGAGCCAGCTCTCTGCCTGACTGTAATAACTTGCATACAGAGAAACATCTGTCACTCCAAATCCAGCTGCAGAGCTTTCCATCTTATTCAGAATCTTCTGCTCTTCTGCGCTGACTCCTGAGGCTGCCAATGCCGGCATGCACATAGAGGCACTAAGTACACCTGCGGCCAATACTGCAGCAAATTTCTTTTGGTTCCTCATATTCTTTCCCTCCAAACATCACACACATCTCATATTTACACGGATATTTCATTCGAAATATGAATTGCTTTATAATTTCTATATACGAAAACAGTATATCGCATCTGTTTCTGTTTGTAAATATCCTTTTGCCCCACTTTTTTACTACATGTTGCCCTGCACACGAAGCGCTCTATTTTGGGGATGCCTGATATCGGTATTCCGGAACAATCTTGTGTACAAGTTCGCGAATGTTCTTATCTTCTCTCCGGGACGCTTCATCCAATGCCTCGATATTTTTCTCAAAGGTCTCCTCATCCACGTCAATCTGTCTTCCGATGAAGATTCTCTTGTTCTCCGTCGTCTGCATTCCTTCTTCATCCATCAAAAGCTCTTCGTAAAGCTTCTCTCCGGGACGCAGTCCGGTAAACTCAATTTTAATATCTACATCCGGTTCATATCCCGACAGCTTGATCAGATTTCTGGCAAGATCAACGATCTTCACCGGCTCTCCCATATTGAGTACGAAGATCTCTCCGTTTTTAGCATAAGCTCCGGCCTGAAGTACAAGGCTGACTGCCTCCGGAATCGTCATGAAATACCGGATGATGTCTTTGTGTGTGACAGTGACCGGACCTCCGTTTTTAATCTGCTCTTTGAAAAGCGGGATTACACTTCCGTTGCTTCCAAGGACATTGCCAAAACGGACTGCCGCAAACTCTGTCTGACTCTTCTTTCCGATCGTCTGAATGACCATCTCACAGAGTCTTTTGCTCGCCCCCATAATATTGGTCGGATTGACCGCTTTGTCTGTAGAAATCAAAATAAACTTCTTCACTCCGTAATCGCTTGCCATCTTCGCAGTCTTATAAGTACCGATCACGTTATTCTTAATCGCCTCGTTCGGACTGTCCTCCATCAATGGGACATGCTTGTGTGCCGCTGCGTGAAATACGATTTCCGGGTGATACGTGGCGAACACATCGTTCATCCGGCTTGTATTTCTGACAGAGCCGATCAGAACTTCCAGATCCAGCTTTGGATATTTTCTCTTTAATTCCTGCTGGATCGCATAGGCATTATTCTCATAGACATCAAAGATGATCAATTTTCCCACGCCGTGTCCCGCAAGCTGACGACAGATCTCACTTCCGATCGATCCGCCTCCTCCGGTGACAAGCACTGTCTTTCCTTGGATATATCCTAAGATTTCCTCTAGATCCACCTTGACCGGTTCTCTTCCGAGCAGATCTTCGATCTCAACTTCTCTCAACTGTGAGATGCTGACTTCTCCGTCAATCAACTGGTAAATTCCAGGGAGAATCTTCAGCTCACATTTTGTCTCTTTACAGATCTCCACCAATTCCTTGATCTGCTGGCTTGTCGCCGAAGGAATAGCGATAACGATCTTCTGGATCTTATACTTTTCTACAGATTCCATAATCTTGTCCGCCCCACCGACAACCGGACATCCGAGAATATATCTTCCCCATTTCTTCGGATCTTTGTCAATCAGACAGCAGACCTTTCTCGTAGCTGCTTTGCTCAGGCGATTCTCCTTGATGATCGCAGCCCCCGCATCACCGGCTCCGATGATCATGACATTCTCCCTCTTCTCCGCCATTCCACGGTTACACTTATTTCTTACAAACCGGAAAAACCGGTAAGAGAACCGCAGTCCCACAACCATGGATAAGAAAAGTAAAAAGTATAGCAACAGGTAGCTTTTAAACATCTCAAGTCCCATCACTGCCATTCCCAGAACGTGCAGCAGACTGGAAATCGCCACAGCAGCAACGATACAGGATAACTCTGTGATGCTCGCATATTTCCAAAGGCTGGTGTATAGATGAAACATGGAGAATACAGCCAGTGTCACCAAAATATTCAGCGGCATATATCTCCATACGGTATGGATAAACGTCTCTTCTACAGCCTGAAAGTCAAACTCATGCCGAATCCACAGACTGGCAAAAGATGCCACCTGCATAAATAAAATGTCTAACATCACAAGCAGACCTATCCGGACTGTCAATGCATGTTTTTCTGTTTTTTTCATGTCCCCACTCTTTTCTCATTTGTAATTTCCTATTATAATATATAACATTATATATAGCACATTCTTTCACGAAATTCAAGTACCCCTACCCGGTTTTGTTTTGACAGAAAAAAGTTTGTTTTAAATGATTATAATTTAAAAGTATTTTCCTGCTTTTATGGTAAATATTTCCATTCCCATAAACGGTGATTTATACTACCATGAGAAAAGGTCCGCCCGGAATCACTTCCGTTTGGACCTTTTCAGGGATTTGTTTGTATCGATATCGTAACGTAACGTCTATCTGATCTATCCCTTTCCATTATGCTTTTTTCTTATTTCTGAAGTCTTTGATATTCTTCCAGATCATAAACAGGATCAGAACCGCACCTACGTATCCGTTCAGCACGTAAATGATGTTGACAAGTACTCTGAATGGAAGGAATAATCCAACGATCAGACCTGCCACACCAAGAACGACTGTAAGAATCTTAAATCTCGGGGTTCCCTCTTTTGCAAACCGGGAAACCGGATTGTAAAGAAGCGGAACTGCTGTTGTATAGATTCCTGCAAATACAACGATTGCAAAGATTGCAGAGAATGGTTTCCAGATCTTTGTAGCAAGGATCAGATTCGGAATATCCGCGTTCCAAATGTAAGTTCCATTTGCTCCGGTATTGACGTTTGCAATCTGTGCAAATGCGATTAAGCCGATGGCAACGCAGACTGCGATAGTTCCGCCGATAATACCATAGTTTAAATCTTTCTTCTTATTCTTGGAACCGAGCGCTGCGGTGAAGCTTGCGAACCACAATAGAACGAATCCCGCATAGGAAAGTCCTGAAATCAACCAGTTTGCACCTGCATTCTTCATCGTCTCCCCTGCTTTTGCTCCTTCGTATGCTCCCTGCTCAATAATATCAAGACCTGCTGCAATATTTCCACCATCACGGATGCAAGTGATCAGACCGATCGCAATACAGAGCACAACGATGACCGGACCTACGATACCAATCGCATCTACAAGTGAGTTCAACCCGCCGACTACCGTCAAAATTGCCAGCACAGCAAGGATCACGCCACCCACCCAAGTAGGAAGATCGTATTCTTGATGAAGTGTAGAGGCCGCTCCCCCGATCATTACGAAGAAGGACATGTAACAGAACAATGTGGAATAATAATCGCAGAAGGTACCGACGTATTTTCCACAGAAATATTTATAGACATCATTTCCTCTTTCAAACTTCTGCTCTGCACCTGCTTTTGCAAAATTGAAGTTATAATACAGGAACGCAACCGCAAATACAAGGATGACAAGAAGACTTTGTACTCCATATGCAGTGTAGTACTGAATGATTTCCTGTCCGGTTGCAAATCCCGAGCCGATCGTAAAAGCGATCACGGCTCCTGCTAAAATGAGAACTCTCTTCCAACTAACTTTTTCGCCGCCATTTCCCATAAGATACCCTCCTGTCTCTCTCTATGGGGGACACTCCCGGAAATGTCATCGCTTCTGATATGCACGCCGGCGGTGTCCCCTTTGCAGAGCAGATTTAAAAATCGTCTTTCTCAAATACCGTCTGACCATCCACCGGTGTCTGCAATGCCTTCAGTGCACGTCTGACCATACGTTTTCGGATTTTCTTAGAATCTACTTCGCCCTGTGTCGGGTCTCCGAGAGGATACGGGATACCAACACCTGGGATGATTCTGTTCGCACCGATTGTCAGTGAAATCGGAACAACCGTTGCCATATGAACTACAGGAAGACCATATTTTTCGATACCTTTTACCATCGTTGCGCCGCAACGTGTACAGGTACCTCATGTGCTGACGAGGATAACGCCGTCTACATGATCCTCTACGAGACGTTTTCCAATCTCATCACCAAATTTTGCTGCTGATCCGGTTGCAGTACCGGTTCCAGTTGTCGTACAGAAATAGTTGACAAGTTCTCCGAACTCTCCATCTTTTTCCATCTCCCGGAGTACGTCAAGCGGCACGACTAAGTTTGGATTCTCCATAACAAACTGTCTGTCGTATCCACCGTGGATCGTTGTAAAATCGTTCGGTGACATAGTATCCATACCTGCAATGGAATATACTCCATATTTTGTCGCATTGGATGATTCAATGTGATCCGGGTTATCTGTCGGAACAACACCGCCAGATGTTACCACAGCAAGTTTTGCATGTTTGATATCTTTGATCGGCTCTGCCGGATCTACACGGTCAAACTTCGGCATCGGCAGGTCTGTGTGGAATTCTTCGCCTTTCATCTTCTTTGTGAGCATCTGGATCGCTCTTTCGGAAGCTCTCTCTTCTGCGAAATAGTTCACACGGATACCTCTCTCATGATAACCTTCGATATCTGGTCCGAGGATCTCTTCGCCTGTCGCCATCTTCTTCACCAAAGCTGCCATCACAGGAACTGCCTTGCGGATCGTCGCTGCAGAGTCACCGGTCTTCACGATGATGACATCTTTGCGGAACATATCTACACCAGGATTTTCCTCGTACTCTGCTGTCAGTACCGGAACACCAAGTCTTTCTTCTACTGCTTTACAGATCGTACCACATGCCACACCGTAACGTCCTGCGTTAAATGCCGGCCCTGCAACGAATACATCTGGTTCATACTGTTTCACCATCTCGACGATCGTATCTGTCGCCGTGTCAAGGTTCTCTCCGAAATAGTTATCTCCACAGATCACAGTTGCTGCGATCTCATATTCTTCACCGAGTGCCTTTTCCAGTGCTGTACCTGGTCCTACTGCGCCTTCTCTTACTTCCGGCACGATATCTGCTTTCTCTTCTCCACCGATTCCGGCAAAGAACTGATTGATATAATGAACAATTTTATATGTTGCCATACCCGCTCCTCCTTTTCTTACCGACGATTTCTAGTAACCTCTTGCCGCCAGCTTATTGAAACCATTTGCAATCGTAGATGCAATGATGATCTGAAGTTCTGCCTCGAATGATCCGTCAGGATTGACACATCCTGCCCATCCGCCGATCTGATTCTCGATATATTCCATTGTTCCAATGACTTTATCCATTGCAGGGAATTGTAGTGTCGCATTTCCCTGTCCGCAGGAAGCAAGCGCTGTCGCTTCTTCACAAGTATCTGCAAGCGACTGTGACTTTCCGTCTTTTCCAGGGAACTCATCCGTGATCAGAACTACTTTGACTCCTTTCTGTTCTACCTTGCGGCAGTTCATCATTAAGTCTGTATCTGGATTTCCGTATCCTTCTTCTGTGATCAGAACACCGTCTAATCCCATCCACTCAGCTAGTTTCGCTACCATATCTGAATGTCTCTCTTTGTCAGCGAGGAATACATTCTCGTTTGTGAGGATGACGCCCATGAAGTTGACATCTTTTCCATGGTGTTTGTAAAGATCCTCGATCACCGGATTGTGGAAGTGATGGTAAGTAGTAACCTTATCACATGGGGCCACACAGTTACCGGATACGATCGCACCGTCCATGATCTCCGTCGGATACATAAATGTCGGGATAAACTGTTTTGCATCTACGCCGTAGTAGTAAGTGTCATGCAGAAGTCCCTGTGACTGTAACATATGTACATAGCCTACTTTCGGGAGATCCGGGTACATTGCAGCCTGCTCAAAGATCGGCTTCGTCTCAAATGTCTCTAACGTATCTGGCTCTACATTTCTTCCTGCTTCTCCGAGGTATGTGGCAACCTTCAATCCTGCCATACGTCCTGCCTTCTCATAAACATGTGTCTCCAGCCCTTCTTTTGGTTCAATCACTACACAGAGGTTCACAGTCTTAGAAAATGGGCAGTAGTCTGCTGCCGGTCCGCTCATATCGATGACACCTTCCTGGAATCCAACGATTCTTCCGACTGTCACAACACAGCAGCCGTCAAGCGCGTGTGTTCTTCCCTCTCCCACCTGAGGGGTTACTTTTCCGATCATCCCCGGGAAGATCTCTCCGCCGCTTACTTTGACACGTGGCTCGATGACATCCTTTACCGGTGTGATTCTTGTAGAATCGCCCGGGCGGGCAATATCCAGATGACACTCTAACAACTTGTCATCTTCCAGCACCAGCTTCTCCACCTCTTCTTTGTTCACATAAAGAACGTGATCTTTGACACAAGTCTGGTCTGAAAATTGGATGTCTTTGATAAAAATTTTACCGAGTTCCAGTTTCATATAAAATCCCTCCTTCGATTTGTTATCGTGATAACTTGTTGTTCACATTATACATCTAATCGCGATAACATTCAAGTTTTTTATAAATATTTTTCAATATTTTTTTTATCTATAAATGATATGTCAAAAAACACTCTCATTATGTACAAAATAATTTTCTTCTCTTTCTATAAAAATATAAAGTTGCTACAAAAAGAACAGCCGACAAGTAACGAGGAGCATCTCGCTCCCACCTACTCATCGGCTGTAAAATCCTCTATTTCATTGTTCTTCTTATTAATGAATCCTTTGCTTATATCCTGTGTAGCCCTTCAGATCTTTTGCCAGCGCTTTCACGATCGTGTCCACATCCTTAATAAATTGATCCACACGCTCTCCAATCTGATATTCTTCAATTCCTTCATCCAACACCTTTTTAAAATAGCCTGCAAACAACATACATACCATCCGATTGAGACGGATCGCATTCTCATAGGTGACGGCTCCATCGTTGATACATTTTTTACACATCTCAAAATCCCTTGACATAAAATCCGGTGTCTTTAGCATTTCCTGAAAGAACCGGTTTGTACGTTTCAAATCTTCCGGAAAGATCTCATAATATTCCCGGATCGCTTTGTTTAGCTTCTTGTTTGGATAGATAAAGAACAAAAGGTTATATGCTTCCGGATGTGCAAATGCCTCCCGCGCATAACAATCCCAGATTCCGACATAAATATCCCACATGTTGGACCAGGTGCGTTCCGCCCGGTTCAGGCTGTCAATATAACTTTTCAATGTCCGCAGTTCTGCGTAATATAAAAGTTCTTCTCGATTTTCAAAATGTCTGTACAGACTTGCCGAAGAACAGCCTAACTCTGCTGCGATCCTGCGAATAGAAACAGCTTCCACCCCTTCCTTCTTCATGATCTCGTGTGTCTTCTTAATGTAGTCTTGTCTGGAAAGCCCTTTGAAATATCCGCTTTTGTTATCTTCCTGTGCCACTCTTCTTCTCCCTCTTTTTTGACTGATATTCGGCGATTTTCTAAAATCCTGCCATACGGCGCTATCTGCTGCGAAAATTGCTGTCTGTTAACAGATTCTCGGAATGATATTATCTACGACAGACAGATCGATCGTTTTAAAGTCCTCTGCCACTTTTTCCTCATAATCTTCCGGTGTCTTTGCAATCTCCTGCCACTGACGGAATGTCTCAATGCACTTCTCGATCAGCATGATATCTTTCATGTTGTCTTCCTCGCCCTTCGGATATACGACAACAGAACGAAACGGTGTCTGATTCGGCTTCAGACTGGATGCCTGCGGATGTGTCAGCAGCTGGTGTCTGTCGTATACCATATCTCGCGCCTTGATCAACACTTCCTCATACGTCTTCAGCAAGATCACCTGCAACTGATCTTTGTATTTTTCATACACTCTGTCATTGTTTGTGATCAGCACCGCCTTCTCTAATTCCCACATAAAATCTTACCTCTTTTCTGCCGGTTTGTTACCGCTTTTTATACAGTTATTATAACGGTCCGGCGCCTGCAAATCAATTCTTATTTCTTTCTCCTGTGCAAACCTCCTGCACGGAAACAAGAATCTATGAAGCAGATCAAAAAAGAGATGCCGGTCTTGTTTTTGTCCACCGGCATCTCTTTCTGATTTCGCAAATGTATTTCACGAATTCTGATCTATTTTTTGATTTTATTTAACTGAAGATTTAAGACTTTTACGCCCTGCTCCGGAATTTCCTGTCCCATCTGTCCTACCATCTGGATCATTTCTTCTAATGTCTTTCCGCCGAGCATCTTTAACATTCCTTTGTTTAATTTCATACCAGACATTGCAGATAAAGCTCCGCTGAGAATTGCAGCCGCCTCATCATTTTCAATGATATCTGTGATCTTGTCGCGGATAGAGAAATATCCTTCCGGGAATACCATCTCGCCTGCGTTTGCTGCTTCTGCTGCCGCCTGATCAAACCAGTTGGCTGCTCCTTCCATTCCTTCCTCATCTTCATTCTTCGGAAGTGTGTAGATCTCCGGTTTTTCTGCTACTTTTTCAAGTGCGAGAGAATCTGTGCAATCGTTGTATCTTGCAGTGATCTGTGTAAATCCTTCGTGAAGCGGAACTCCTTCAAATACAAAAATCTTCTCTCCGCTCTGCTCTGCAAATAATTCTCCGTCTACATAAAGCTGTACTGCCGGCTGGTTCGAGTACACTTTTACCGTTGTAGTCTCCCCGGCTCTCTGTGCGTATCTGCGACCGCAAACGTATACAAATGGTTCGCTGCTCCAGTATGCTTTGTATAAGTAGAATGCTTCCTTTTTGATCTTTCTGTCGATAGTGACAAGACCTTTGTTATTTCTTCCTGCCACTCCACCTTCATCTCTGGCTGCGCAACCGAAGTCGAACATGTTCCATACATGGCTGCTCCAGATATAGTCGCGCTCCATCAACATTTTCACCATGAATTCATGGTACTCTGCCTGATATGCCTCAGAGTAATCTCTGCACTTCGGCTCATCCGGCTGATAAGTAATGATTCCTTCTGCACCATACTCAGAAAGTCCGATGCAGCGATCTGGATATTTCTTATGATAATCGTCAAACCATACAGAGTTCTGCTCATATTTTCCGCCGTACCATCCGAAATAGTGATTATAGCTTTCTACATCTGTCACACTGTGAAGATCGCTGTCCTGGGAGAGCAATGTCACATGTGCCATCGTTGTCAGTCTGGTCGGATCCAGCTCTTTGACAAGGGCATTGAGATCTCTGTGGTTGTCCACAAGCCCTGGTTTCTCACCGTGGATCGTAATCTCATTTGAGATTCCCCAGAAGCAGATACATGCATGATTGTAGTTCTGATAGATCAGATCTTTCATCTGCTGACGGCAGTTTTCATGTGCCGCCGGATCATCGCTCTGGCTGCTGATGTACGGGATCTCTGCCCATACGACAAATCCATACTCATCACATACATCATAGAAATCCTGACTGTGCTGATAGTGTGCAAGACGGATCGTATTTGCTCCAACTTCCCGGATCAGATCCGCATCAAGACGGTGATCTTCTTTTGTCAGTGCATTTCCCTGATACAGCTTATCCTGATGTCTGGAAACTCCACGCAGTTTCATCGGTTTTCCATTTAAGAAAAATCCTTTTTCTTTGTCGACATAAAATTCACGGATACCAAAACGTACAGTAACCTCATCGACCGTTTCATTGCGGCGTACCAGTTCTGCTGTACATGTGTAAAGATATGGATCTTCCACACCCTGCCACAGATGTGCATCCGGAAGGAACTGAACGACTGATGGCTGCTCTGCCGGTCTCCAGCTTTCTGCTACAACGTTTCCATCTGCATCTTTGATCTGGTATCTGACAGTATAATTTTCGTCTGCATTTTTCACCCAGGATTCCAACTTGATCTCTGCATCTTTTCCTTTGACAACCGGAGTTACTTTCAGTCCCGGAGCTCCATAAAAATCCAGATCAAAATGAACTTCCGGCACAAGGATCAGATTGACACCGCGGTACAATCCGCCATAGAATGTAAAATCTGCAACCTGTGGATAGATGTGGCTCTTCTCTCCATTGTCCACTTCGATCACAAGAAGATTTTCTCCCTGCGCGTGCAATGCTTCTGTCACATCCGCACGGAAAGTAGAGAATCCGCCTTCGTGATATGCTACTTCCTGTCCATTTACATACACGCGTCCGGACAATGCTGCTGCCAGCACTTCTACATAGACACGGTATCCATCCATACACTCTGGTGTCTCAAAGCTTTTTGCATACCAGCATGCTCCGCGGTAGTATTCTCCTCTTCCGTCCTGGCCATCTACAGCGTTCCATGTGTGAGGCAGATCTACTTTTGCCCAGTCACAAGGAAGTTCCTGCGGAAGTCCGACATTTTCTTTTTGAAAATACCAGTTTTTATTTAATTCCATTACAGTTCTCATGATATCTTCTCCTTTTCCTATCAATTTGTTTTATCATAGCATATCCGATTTTTCCGTTCAATCAACAATCATGGACATTCCGTTTTGAAACCGACACTTTCCATATATCTGTTGTTTTTCTTCTATTTTTCTTTGTCGTTTTCCTTTCTTTGTGTTATGATTTACAAATAAACCATTTTTGAATGTTTATAGAAAGGTGTTTTTATGCAACAGGAAAAATTACATCGAAAGAGAGCTTACTCCCAAAAAGTACTAAAGGAAGCTCTGCTCAAATTACTGGTCGACCAGCCGCTCTCTAAGATTACCGTACAGAAGCTCTGCGAGACTGCCGACGTCAACCGCACTACATTTTATTCGAACTTTGAAGATATCTTTGCATTATATCGGCAGGTCCAGGACGATTTTCTCGAACAGATGGCACTGTTTACCCAACAGCAGAAACCTTATGCGGACAACCGTGCACTGATCTGTGATATCTTTCGTTTTCTCTATGAAAACATGGACTCCTGCCGTGTACTGATCCTTCATTCGGAAGATGCATTTCTCGAGCGTCTGTTCGCACTGCAATACGATGTCAGTCGCACTTTGATGCAAGAAAGCTGCGATGCATTTGATCCGGACTCTTTTGATTATCTCTATACGTTCCGCGTCTGCGGAATCATTGGAATCATCCGGAAATGGTTCCACGATGGGCTAAAGATTCCTTATGAACAGATTGCTGACTATGCGATCCAATCTTCGGATGCACTCCTCTACTCATGGAAGGAGGCTCATAGAAGCAATGACTAACTTTTACAGACGAATATTTCAGACAGGAATTGTGCTTCTTGTCTTCCTGCTGCTCCTGTTTTTCTCTTTTGAGCAGCAGAAAAAGCAATCTTCGGGAACGGATGAAACTGCAAAAGCTCCTATTTCTGACACTGCTTTTAAACTGAATACCGTTGTCACTGTAACGCTCTATGACTCTACAGATGAGAACCTGCTTGCAGAAGCGATCGATCTCTGCGACAAATACGAAAACTTGTTCAGCCGCACACTCCCGACAAGCGAGCTCTACCAGCTCAATCATGGTCTTCTTCCACAGGAGGACGGTTTTTTCTGTATCTCACCGGAGATGACAGAACTGCTCACTGCCGCTCTCTCCTACTGTGAGAAATCTGGCGGAGCCTTCGACATCACCATTGGTCCGGTCTCTGCTCTGTGGGATTTTACTTCTGAAGAAAAGGTGGTGCCGTCGGATGCCGAGATCTCTGCTGCACTTCCTCTCGTAGATTATCGAAAGGTCATCGTAAAAGAAAACCGTGTCCGGTTTTTGCAGGAGGGAATGCAGCTTGACCTGGGAGCGATCGCCAAAGGCTACATCGCTGACAAAATAAAAGAATTTCTGCTGGAGCATGGGGTAAAAAGCGCCGTGATCAACCTTGGTGGAAACGTCCTCTGTGTCGGAGAAAAGCCAGATGGAGATGCTTTCGGAATCGGAATCCAGAAGCCTTTTGCAAAACGAAGCGAGACCGTGTCGACAATCCAGGTGCGGGACAAATCCATTGTCTCCTCCGGGATCTACGAGCGTTCTTTTGAAAAAGACGGCAAGTTCTACCATCACTTGTTAAATCCAAAAACGGGGTACCCTTATGACAACTCGCTCGTGTCCGTCACAATCCTGTCCGAAAAATCCGTAGATGGAGATGGACTCAGCACTGCCTGCTTTTCCCTTGGTCTCGAAGAAGGTATGAAATTCATCGAAGATCTTCCGGATACAGAGGCCGTATTTATTACGGAAGATTACAAACTCCATTACAGCAGCGGTTTTCCACGATCGTAAAATCATAACAAAAGAGAATCGCCCACAGAAGATCCGTACATGATTGATCTTCTGTGGGCGATTCTCTTATTCTTTTTATATCTGTTCCAGCAAATTACAAATACGCTCTGCAGCATCTGCCGGTACAGTATTCTGTTGATTTTCGATCATCCTTCCTGCCGGTCTTGTATTTTTCATCAGTTTCCGCCCCGCAAGCAACTGATCTTCGATCATACGGGGAGCAAGACACATGCCATGTTTCCGGAAAAATATGCGGTTTCTTGTCTCGCACCCCGGAATCGGTGTCAGATGGATCAACGGTATTCCGATCACAGCCGCTTCGGTGGAGGAAAGTCCTCCCGGCTTCGAATAGAGAACGTCACATGCCCGCATATAGGTTGCCATCTGGTCAGTACTTCCTATAATAGAAATATTTTTATAACCGTCATAGCGCTTGCGAAGCTTCTTCTCCAGCTTCTTGTTCCTTCCACAGATCACCACCGCCTGCTCCACCTCTTCCAGGGCTTCTCGCATCAGATCCAGCAACTGTTGGATTTTCCCGGCACCGATACTTCCTCCTGCTACGAGATAATAGATGCCATCCTCGCTCATCCCAAGCTTCTCTCGCGCCTGCTGCTTTGTTTCCTTGGAACAAAATGTCTCATCTACCGGAATGCCAAACGCGCGAAGCTTCTGTTTCTTTACCCCTTTTCGAACAAATTCCAGTTCTAACTCCTCATGGGGGATCACATAATAATCACACTCCGTCTCCCCGGTAAAAGGAATACAGGTGTAGTCCGTCGCCACATAGACTGACTTCGGACAGTTCCACCCTTTTCTTTTTAAGTAGGAGATCATCTCCGCAGGGTACAGATGCGGCATTACAATGGCATCGTAAGACTTCTGTTCCAGATACTTTGCCAGATGCCTTGCCACAAGGCTGTTCGCATAATAAACCGGAGATCTGCCGGGCAGTCTGCTTACAAATGCCCCGAGCTTATACAGCATCCCAAATGCCCGCGGATGCTTCTGGACCAATTTTACATAAGCTCCACCTACCGCTCCCGCAACACGCTTTCCGGACAGTTCAAATGGATTTAAAAAGACCGCCTGATGTCCTCTCCGGATCAGTTCTTTCTGGATGGATCTGGCAGCAGAATTATGTCCTCCACCGGTATCACAAGATAAAATCAGTACATTCATAATAGTTTCACCTTAATTTCCTCTCTTTCTTCCCGGCAAAGCATCAGCTTGCCAAGTACCAGCGCAGAGATCAGAATCATTCCCAGGCTGACGTAAGAATTTTTTCCAAAAAACAATACGAGAATCGTCGCAAAAAGATACGTCGCAAATGTCTTATGATAATTTGGCGTGATCACAATCACAAAGGAGAATAAGAGAAAACAGCATGCCAGCAGCAGCACTGGTTTCATATATGGATAGAGTCCAAGCAGCACCCCGAAAGAAACTGCAATTCCTTTTCCTCCACGAAAACGATGAAATACCGGGAAGATATGTCCGGCAACCGGTGCTGCCAGCACAAACGTAATCCAGATATCTGCCCCCGGCAGTCCATGCATGTAAGTATACACCGGCAAAATTCCTTTTAAAAGATCGCACAACAACGTGCAGATGCCACACCATATTCCTCCATTTAGAAATGCATTTGTCGTTCCGGGATTCCCGTCAATCGTATCTTCCGTCACATCTTTCTGGCAGAATAGCTTCCCAAACACCTTTGCATATAACACACTCCCGGAAACATACCCGATCATCGTATAAAATATTCCCCGTCCCATTGTCCACCTCGTTGTATAAATCTTTCCCATTTACTCTTTTTCATCTGTTTCCACATTCTTTTTACAGATCTGTATCTACGCCTCTTCGTCCAGTATCTTCTGAATCGTATTTTTCACCAGTTCAAAGGCGATCGGATTCATACCGCTGTTGATCACGATATCTGCAGTACTCCTTGTCGGTTCTACATAGAGATAATGCATCGGTTTGACAGTTGTAAGATATTGCTCCACAACACCTTCCATATCGCGCCCACGCTCTTTGACATCACGAATAATCCTGCGGAGAATTCTCTCATCTGCATCGGCCTCTACATACACCTTGATATCCATCAGATCTCTCAGCCGTTCATCTGCCAGGACAAGGATTCCTTCTAATAAAATTACTTTCTTTGGCTCTACAGTCACAACTTCGCTTGACCTTGTGTGAAGTGTGTAGTCATAAGTCGGACACTGTATCGTCTTTCCTTCTTTTAACTCCTGCAGCTGTCTGACAAGCAGCTCTGTCTCCATCGCATCCGGATGGTCATAATTCGTCTTACGGCGCTCTTCCAGCGGAATATCACTTTGATCCCGGTAATAGTTATCATGGTAGAGCACTGCCACATCGTCTTTAAATTCTTTTTTTAACTTTCTTGTGAAGGTGGACTTTCCAGATCCGGTTCCACCTGCAATTCCAATAATGATCGTCTTCATCTCTTTTACCTATATCCTATTTTTCTTATTTGCAACCTTGGCGCTTTTATTATACAATTCACAGGAAATACCGTCAATCCTTTCCCCTCTGCTTTTTATTCCCGCTTCTCTGCAATCTCAGAATCAAACACTCCTCCAAGAAGCTCTGCAACCTCCTGCATCCGCTCTTCTTCCATGCCAGAATAGTTGAGTACCAGCACATGTTCGTACCGCTTCTGCTCTTCGATACAAAACTCCGACAGACAGCAAAGATAAATTCCCCTTTCTTGTGCCCTCCGCTTCACTTCCGCATCGGGAAGCTCTGTATGAAGTTTTACGAGCAGATGCGTGCCCGTCTCCATTCCGACAATTTCTTCCACCGGAATGGTCGGTGTGCATTCAATTGCATGCTTCAACTTTTCTCCCTGACTTAGATAATACTTACGCAGCCGGTTCAGGTGGCGGTCAAAATACCCATCACGCAAAAATCTTGCCAGCGTATGCTGTTCCAGATTCGACGAAGTATTCGAAAAAAAGTTTGCCGAGTTCACATAACGTTCCAAAAGCTTTGGCGGCAGCACCATATAGCTGATCCGGATCCCGGGACTTAATGTCTTACTGAACGTATTCATATAAATGACACGCCCGCTTGTATCCAGACCGAAAAGCGCCGGAATCGAATGCCCGTTATAGCGGAACTCGCAGTCGTAATCATCTTCTATAATATAATGTTCTTCCGATTCCTCCAGCCACTTCAGCAATTCCTGTCTGCGTCTTGCAGACATCACCGTCCCAAGCGGATAATGGTGTTCGGGAGAGGTATGGACAACTGTTGCCTGGCTGCTTCGCAGACTTCCCATATGAATTCCATTTTCCGCCATAGCCGTCCAAGTCCACTTCACTCCGAGTTCTTCATAGATCAGCCGGATTTTTCTGTATCCGGGATTTTCCACCGCATACACTGCATGTTCCGGAAGCAGTCCGATCAATTTGGAATACAAATACTCAATCCCGGTTCCGATCACAATACAGTCCGGGGATACTACCATGCTTCGGTTGTGATACAAATATTTTGCAATCTCATACCGAAGTTCCGGGCTTCCGAGAAATTCTCCACGCATGATCAGATGCAGATTGTAGTCCCCAAGCACCTGTCGCATGACTTTCGTCCACATCGAAAATGGAAATTTCTCGTATACTGTTGTATTTGAGGCAAAGTCTGCCACCCATTTTTCTTCTTTTTCCGGAGTCGGATCGGGGATCGTAATCTTCTGGTACCTTAAAGGTGAATCAAAATCAGATACCACATAATATCCACTCCGCTCCCTCGACTGCAGGTATCCTTCCATCTGCAGCTGTTCATACGCATTGATCACGGTCCGCACACTGATTCCATTTTCCTTTGCAAGTTGTCTTTTCGACGGCATTTTTTCGCCCTCTGCAAGTTTTCCGTTCAAAATATCTTCCTTCAGACATTGATACAAATATTCATATTTCGACTTTCCGTCTCTCTGTTCCAAATCATAAATAAGCAAAATCTGGTCTCCTATAAAAACATTTTTTTGGTTATTTCAAGGTATCAGTTTCTATTGTAGACTAAGGGCAGACAAAAGTAAAGCGCTGGTGACAGCAATTGATTTTGAATTGAATTTTGGAGGTAATTTTTATGAACAATCAAAAACATACATTAAAAGAACATTATGGATTATTTATCGGAGGACAATGGAGAGACGCTTCAGACAAAGCCGTCTATACAAGTACCAATCCGGCAAACGGAGAAATTCTTGCACAGTGTGCACAGGCAACAAAAGAAGATGTGGATGCTGCTGTGGCGGCAGCGTGGAAAGCTTTCCCAGAGTGGAAGACACAGACAAAAGAGGCGCGCGCACTGATCTTAGAAAAAATCGCAGACCGCATTGAAGAGAATAAAGAATGGCTGGCACAGGTAGAAACAATGGACAACGGAAAACCGATCCGCGAAACTTCCACGATCGATATTCCTTATTCCATCCGCCATTTCCGCTACTACGCAAGTTTGATCCGCACAGATGAAGGAACCGCCTCTGTTTTAGACGGCAATATGATGAGCCTTGTGCTCCGCGAGCCAATCGGTGTCGTCGGACAGATCGTGCCGTGGAATTTCCCATTCCTGATGGCAGCATGGAAGCTCGCTCCTGCAATCGCAGCCGGCGACTGTATCGTATTTAAACCTTCTTCTGAGACATCGTTAAGTATGCTTGTATTTACAGAATTGATCCAGGATCTGCTCCCGGCAGGTGTACTAAATCTTATCACTGGTTCTGGTTCAAAATCAGGTCAGTACCTTCTTGAGCATCCGGGACTTAGCAAGCTTGCTTTCACCGGATCCACAGAGATTGGAAGGGACATTGCTGTTGCCGCTGCCGAAAGACTCATCCCGGCTACACTGGAACTGGGCGGAAAAAGTGCTAACATCATCTTTGACGACTGTAACTGGGATGCAGCCATCGATGGCGTACAGCTTGGTATTCTCTTTAATCAGGGGCAGGTATGCTGTGCCGGATCCCGCGTCTTCGTACACGAATCGATTTACGACCGGTTTGTCTCAGAGCTTGTGACTGCATTCCAGAAAGTAACTATCGGCGATCCGCTGGACCCTGAGACACAGATGGGATCTCAGATCAGTAAGCGACAGGCGGAGAAAATCTTATCCTGCATCGAATCTGCGAAACAGGAAGGGGCAACCATCGCATGCGGCGGTCACGCTTATACCGAACATGGATGTGAGAAAGGAAACTTCATCCAGCCGACATTGATCACAGACGTTACCAATAATATGCGTGTTGCACAGGAAGAAATCTTCGGACCAGTAGCCGTCGTGATTAAATTTCAGACAGAAGAAGAAGTCATTGCCCTTGCAAATGATTCTGACTATGGTCTTGGCGGAGCTGTCTGGACAAAGGATATTCACCGTGCCCTGCGCGTCGCAAGAAGTATTGAGACTGGTCGTATGTGGATCAACACATACAATCAGATTCCGGAAGGCGCTCCATTTGGAGGCTACAAACAATCCGGCATCGGACGCGAGAATGACAAGGCAATTCTCGATGCTTACAGCCAGCAAAAGAATATTATGATCAATCTAAACGACAGCCCAAGCGGATTTTATCCGGCATAATATGGGGATGATAATTCCCTCCTTAAAATAATTGATAAAACTTCTCATTCCCCAAAAGCGACAGAAGGATACACCTGACCTGTGTATCCCCCTGCCGCTTTTTACTTTTTCTATGATGGGACTAATAGTTCAAACCAAATCCTGACCGATAGTAATTACCATCTTCATCGCAGTATGCGTAACTTCCGCCCTTCACGTTCGCCAAAATCTCCGGATCGATATATGCATCTTTGTCATATCCCGGAACATCATTTGGAGAAACACATACTTCCCGCATAACGCCATCCAGTTCCTTTTCTTCGATGCGGATCACCTCTGGAGAAGATACCATTGTCAGGCTCATCTTTCCAGTTGGATTGTACGCTCCGGAGAGAACATCCATCTGTGCTCCCAGCGCATTCTCCATCGCCACCGGACTGACCGTATACTGGAACGTGAGTCCGTCAACATATGGTTCTAACTTATCAAGGATCCACGGATTACATACTACGCAGGTGGCAATCACTTTTCCTCCATTTTGATGAACCATTTCTGCAAGCTTCGGAATCTCTGATACCCCTTTCAATGTCGTAATCGGAACCATCTTTCCGGTTTTCTTCTGGCTTTGGTTGACTTCTCTTTCCTCAAACAATTCTTCATCTACCATCTCGATCACCGGCATTGCATACTGGCGAAAGACCATTCCGTTACTGATCGGCCACACGTGCAGATATGCATAATCAGCTTCTTTTGGATCATCTACCACACAGAATCCTCTCTCTGTGAACAACTCCTTCAGTCGCGCTGCAAATGCTTCTTCATCTCCCTTTCCTCCTACGGCAGCGCCCATGGCCTGCGCAAGAGCTGCTCCCGGATCCACTCCTTTGAAGCATGCAATGTAAACTTTTTTTCCTTGTTCCATCGGAAGTACGTTTGCATGATTTTTTGCCAGAACGACTGCCTTCTGATTCGCCTTATATGCCGCCTGTTTCGCATCGTGCAGATTCTCCTCCCGAACCTTGTCTGCATGGTCCGGGTCCAGATATGGATTGTCCACCCGTCCTACGCGGAACAGACTAAGTAATCTGTGATAATTAGCGCGATCCAACTCTTCTTTTGCAAGATAGCCTTCTTCCACTGCCTTTACGATATTTTCAGAATCTGAATTTCCTCCGATTACATCTGTCCCGGCAGAAATCGCCTTCGCATACCGCTGCGGTACTGTAAGTTCTTCCACCCCGTATGTCTGTACCGTCGTAATTCCTGAATCTGAGTTTACATACCCTTCAAATCCCATTGTCTCGCGGGCAAGATCTGTGATCAGTTCTTTGCTATAAGTAGAACCAACCGTCTCACGCGAAGTCAGTCTTCCGCGATAATACTGCTCTTTGCTGCGGCTATCTGCACAGATTCTGGAATAATCCGGCATGATTGCCGATGCTTTCAGATCAAAAGCAGCCTGAAATGGCGGCAGGTGATATTTTTCCATCGATCCCTCCGTCGGATAAAGTCTCCACTGACCAATCGGCATATGTGGCTCAAATCCATTCTCTGCCGGCCCATCTCCCGGGAAATGCTTCACCGTGATCACGACAGACCCTTCGTTGAGGCCATCTTCTCCGTTCTGATATCCACGAACCAATTCTTTGATGATTCCGCAAGTGATATCCGTACGTTCCCCGTATGTCCCACTATTGCGAGGCCATCTTGGATCTGTCGCCACATCTACCTGAGGACCATACATAATGTTTTGCCCTGCTGCCTTCATCATCTTGCGATCTGTATCCGCCATCTCATATACAAGTTCAAAATTACCATCTCCCATCACGGCTGCACCGATTCCGAGGAAATCCGGATAACCGATGTTGATTGGATTCGTATGCAGCGAATACGGAATCGCCACGCCATCCTGACATGCCTCATACTCCAGCATCTGTGTCCCTAAATTGTGGTAAAGTGCACTCATACCCGCTTCTGCACGCATATCGCCCCTGTACACTCCGCCCGTCAGTTTCCGTTCCAGTACGTCCGCATCACTGACATTCATCGTGACACCCGGAAGAAACGAAGGTCCCTCTTTCTCTTCTGGATCAAACCGCTTGAAAATCTTCGATGGGATGATCTCTCCCTTCTCATCTTTTGCCTCCTCGCGCGTCATCACCATCGGGGAATTCCACAGTGTATTCAGCACCAGACCTGCCTGCTGATCTAACCGCAAGTGCGCAACCATATCTTTGGCGCGTGTCTCATGATCCAGTCTCCAATCCTTGTACGGTGACAGTTCTCCAGAATTGTCCATATCTTTAAAAAACAATCCATCTTTCACAATCACCCCACATGTCGTCACACCGATTGTCGGTCCGTTTTCGTTTTCAAAAAATACTGGTTCCAGGTAAACATCATTGATCTGTTCTCCCTCTTCCAGCTGGTATGGTGCAGGAATATACCCGTCTTTCATTTCCTGTATTTCCTCTGCCGCTAATTTTCTTTTTATCATCCGCATGTTCTCCTTATCTATTTCTGCTAATTATTAATACAGAACTCTTTCATGATTATACCATAGCCTTTGCACAAAAATCTAGGGATCTTTTCGTCTCGGCGAAGGCTCATATCCCGCCTGGCGCAAAGCTGCCGCATTCAATCGCGCTTCCACCTGTTTCTGCTCTTCTTTACTTAACTGTTCCAAGTCGATCTCTTTATCATCCATCACAAGGATCTGTCTTACTTTCACTTTTCTTTTCTCTCCCCGCGTTTCTTTCCAAAAGATATGCAGTACAGCCTGTCCCGCATGCGAGGTTGTCTGTTATTTTTCTCTCTTTTTGCATATATAATCAAGAGAAGGAGTGATTGCACATGAAAATCGGCGCATTATATGTCCGTGTCAGCACACATAATCAGGATGAATTATCTCCCGATGCACAAATCCGGCTCGGGAAAGAATTTGCCCAAAAAAATAATATCACCATCCCGGAAGAATACATCTTTATGGAAAGCATCTCCGGAAGAAAAGCAGAAAAGCGCCATGATTTCCAGCGGATGATTGGTCTTGCCAAGACAAAGCCTCGTCCCTTTTCTGTCATCATCGTCTGGAAGTATAGTCGTTTTGCCCGCAATCAGGAAGAATCCATCGTCTATAAATCATTGCTTCGCAGACAGTGCGGGATTGATGTCCTAAGTGTCTCTGAACCACTGGTAGACGGTCCTTTTGGCTCTCTGATTGAACGGATCATCGAGTGGATGGATGAATACTATTCCATCCGTCTCTCGGATGAAGTAAAGCGAGGAATGACCGAAAAAGCACTGCGCGGCGGATATCAGGCGCGACCGCCACTCGGATATAAGATTACCGAGCGTGGAAAACCTCCGGTGATCGTCCCAGAGGAAGCTGCCATCATCCGAATCATCTTTCAGAAGTATGTGGAAGAATGTTGTGGATGCTTTGAAATTGCAAGATTTTTGAATCAACTCGGGTATAGAACTTCCCGGAAGGAACCTTTTGAGCGGAGATCGATCGAGTATATCCTGCAAAACCCAACCTACTGCGGCATGATCCGCTGGAATCGGACGACAAGCGAGACAAATGAAATCAAAGAGGAGAAAGACTGGATCATTGCCAACGGGCAGCACGAAGCGATCATCAGCAAAGAGTTGTTTGACCGCGCCCAGCAGCGCTTGCATTCTGCCCACATTCCAAAAGGCGCCCGCCCTTCCTCTACTTACCACCACTGGCTTGGTGGGCTCTTAAAATGTCCGGTATGCGGCCGCACTATGATCGCCAAAACGATGTATCGGAAATCCAATGGAGAAGCCTATTCCTATTTTGTTTGTTATGGTGTCATCAAGGGAAAATGTGCTGCCAAAAACAGTGTCAGTTCTCTTCTATTGGAGCCCGTTGTCCTTCAAGCATTGCAGGATGTTTTCCACACAAAGGAAATCACTTATATGAAAAGAGAACCGACACGAAAACAAGAAATGGTTGATGAGCGAAAACTCTTATCCGAACAGTTAAAGCAGCTGGAACAAAAGGAAAAGCGGATCAAGGCGGCCTATCAAAACGGCATTGATACTTTAGAAGAATACAAAGAAAATAAAGAAATCCTTAGAAATGAGCAGAAACAGCTGGAACTACGTCTCAGCAATTGTCAGCCTTCTTCGCCGGCAAATTTTCCCAAAAAAGAGCAAGCCTGCCAGAAGCTTCACACCATCTGCGATGTGCTTTTTTCCGAGACCTTTTCAGATTCACAGAAGAACGAGGTGCTCAGAAGTATCATCCAGAAAATGGTTTATGACAAACCGCAGGATGTCCTTACGATTTACTACCATCTCCCAGATTCGTAAAATACTGTAGCTGCCGGCTTTTCCAGTCGTTTGCATGTCGCTTCCATAAGGATGACCCAATGGGGATCGAAAGCGCTCGGAGACCAGGGCTATTCCCCAATCGAAATTCTCCGCTATTATTACGGTGACAATATGTATATCAATACCGCACAGGAGATTTCCGGCATCCCTTCTTCCTGGCCGGGATATGTGTTAGAAAACGGCTCTTCCGGCAATAAAGTGCGACAGATGCAGGAGGAATTAAATGTCATTGCAGGTGCTTATCCGGCCATTCCGAAGATCACCGTAGATGGCATCTATGGACCAGCCACCGCTGCATCTGTAAAAAAATTCCAATCGGTCTTCGGTCTTCCGGCAACAGGAACCGTAGACTATCGGACATGGTATAAAATCTCTGAGATTTATGTTGGTGTTTCCCGTATCGCAGAACTGGTGTAGCAATGGCAGAACTGGTCACGGAATTGTTCCGACTCCGTGATCAGCTTCGCTTCTCTGCGCGAAGGCGCACCCCTTGTCCCATTCCCGGTTCCTTTCCATCCAGAACGTATTTCTTTAATGCTCTCTGCAAAGAAGTATGTTCTGGATATTCCTCTTTTTGTTCGCGAATTGCCCCAAACACCCGCTGTTCCGCCTGACGGAACGGATAGACAATCCCATAATTTTCAAATAGCCCCATAAATTTTATAATATTGGAATCTTCTCCTAACAGCTCCTTTAATTTCGGGGAAACCAGCCAGGACTCACAGACAAATGCCTCGAATGTTTCCTGGAAAAAATTCTCTGCCCGCTCGAAGGCGTCCAGGCATGTCTCTATATCTAACCTTCCATCTTCCGGTATATGTACATTTAAAACTTTTGTTCCTTCCGGTAAGGTATACTTCTCCGTCTCAATCGCTTTCTCCAGACGGATTGGTTCAAACTGAAGTCTGCCAAGCCGGAAGATCTTTAATTCCAGCGGAATGCTCAGCCACTCACACTCAGTCAGTCCACAAATACCATACTTTTTTTTGCATTCCTCATTCCAAATCCGGAAATCGGAAAACGTATCAAAATAAACCTGGTCAGCAATTCCTTTCTCCTGAAAGGTTTCATATACTTCCACTGCCATGCGGATATAAAGGACAAGTGCAAACACATGCCAGTTTTCTTCCTCTTTTAAGCCGGCAAAAAACCGCTTTTTGTCTTCTTGAAACGCTCTTTTGTAACTGGTATACACCGTATCCTCTATGGAAAACTGTTCTACCTGCTGTATGGATGCTTCATCCATTCCGATCTTTTCACAAAATTCTCGCATTGTCATCTATCTTTCCCTCTCTTTTCCGTATCTATTTTTTTGATTGCCCCCTCTTCATCCAAATGCTACAATAAATCTGAACTTACAATTTTTATGCGAAAGGGGTGTTTCTTCTATGGAACATGCAGTCCATAACATTTCACCGATTTATAACAGTGACTCACAAATATTAATCTTAGGGAGTTTCCCTTCTGTCAAATCCCGGGAAGCACAGTTCTTCTATCATCATCCACAGAATCGCTTCTGGAAGCTGTTGGCAGCGCTTTCTCATGAGGATGTTCCGGTTACGATTGCAGACAAGAAAGCATTTCTTTTCAGGAACCGTATTGCAGTATGGGATGTCATCGCCTCCTGCGAGATTGAAGGTTCCAGTGACAGCAGTATCCGTAATGTGATCCCAAATGACATCTCCAGAATTCTGCGGGATGCTCCGATCCGGCAGATCTACACAAACGGCGGTACTGCCTTTAAGCTTTACGAAAAATACTGTCTGCCTCTCACCAGACAAAAAGCGATCCGGCTCCCTTCTACCAGTCCTGCCAATGCAACATATTCTCTGGAACGACTGATCTTAGAATGGTCTGTATATCTAAAAGAGACATTGGAATAATTAGTTCCAGTGTCTCTTTTTTCCTCCCAATATTCCTCAGCAGATCATCAATCTACCTTAGAGTACCCGTAGCTGTTTACAATTGCTTCCACCGGTCTTCCCTCTTTGCACATCGGACAATCATGAGGAGCATATGCCCGGTAATCCGGAACATCGCTGCTCGTAAAAATTGTATTGATCTTCATTCCTGCAATTTTTGTCACAGCGCTGAAAATAGAGCAGATTCCACAGACACTGCCTCCATAGTACAGCACGGACTCAATCGATTTGGAAACGGTCTTCCCTGATGTCACTGAGGCAGCCAGTATCAATACCTGCTGATTTTTGATCATCCGCTGCTTGTTATCCCGGAACACGATCTGTCCTGCCTGATGAAATTCCGGCGTGATTACAGAAATATTGTTTTTGCTGCTCATGGACATCGTTGTACTGTCCGACAAAATCTCTGCCAGAAATGTTCCAATTACTTCCGTCTCATCCAGACAGACGATCGTATCGACCATAGTTGTCGTCAAATATTCCTTTGCAAGTTCTTTCGCCGCTTCGCGGGCATTGTTGTGCCGTGTCTTCACTGTAGACATATCAATATAGGTATTGATGTGTGAATTTCCCGTCGCAAAATGTCCTTGCAGGATTTTGATACGCGCCTTTGGATTCTTAGATGAACGTAAATCTTTCAACTTTAATTCCATTGTGCTTCCCTCCCAAACACTATTTTGTCAGATTTCTTTTATCAATACTCTTATATTAGCACAATTTTTATATTCTTGCATCTAGAACTTTTTTACATTTTACTAAACTGCCGGATTTCTACACGATTCCCTGTGCATTCATTGCATCTACTACTTTCTCAAAGCCTGCAATATTGGCACCTGCCACATAATTTCCTTCCACACCGTATTTTTTCGCTGCGTCTGCCATATTGTGGCAAATGTTGACCATGATTCCTTTCAGCTTGCTGTCCACCTCTTCAAAGGTCCAGCTTAACCGCTCGCTATTCTGGGACATCTCAAGCGCAGATGTGGCAACTCCGCCTGCATTGGCTGCTTTTCCCGGTGCAAAAAGCACACCATTCTTCTGAAGATATTCGGTAGCTTCCATTGTCGTCGGCATGTTTGCTCCTTCGGCCACCGCAATACAGCCATTTGCTACAAGCATCTTTGCATCTTCCAGATGCAGTTCATTCTGTGTTGCACATGGAAGGGCGATATCAACCTTCACTGACCATACTCCGGTTCCTTCTTGATACTTCGCATTTGGGCGATATTTTGGATATTCCGTCAGACGCTCCCGCTTCACTTCTTTGATCTCTTTTAATGCTACTACGTCAATTCCGTCCGGATCATACACCCATCCGGTAGAATCGCTGACCGTCACAACTTTTGCCCCAAGTTCCTGTGCTTTTTCTGTCGCATAGATTGCCACATTTCCCGCACCTGACACTGCTACAGTTTTCCCTGCAAGTTCGATTCCATTGAGTTTTAACATTTCCTCTGTCAAATATAACAGACCATATCCGGTTGCCTCTTTTCTTGCAAGAGATCCCCCGTAACTTAATCCTTTTCCAGTCAGCACGCCTTCATAGACACCACGGATTCTCTTGTATTGTCCAAACAGATACCCGATCTCTCTTGCTCCTGTTCCGATATCTCCGGCAGGTACATCGGTATCGGCTCCAATATATTTACATAATTCTGTCATAAAACTCTGGCAGAATGCCATCACTTCTCTATCTGATTTCCCTTTTGGGTCAAAATCAGATCCGCCTTTTCCTCCGCCGATCGGAAGTCCGGTCAGAGAGTTTTTAAATACCTGCTCGAATCCTAAAAATTTGATGATCCCAAGGTTCACAGATGGATGCAGACGAAGACCTCCTTTGTACGGTCCGATCGCGCTGTTGAACTGCACGCGGTATCCAGTGTTCACCTGTACCTGTCCTTTGTCATCTACCCACGGCACCCGGAATTTAAACTGTCTTTCCGGCTCTACCAATCTCTCGAGAAGGGCTTCTCTTCGGAACTTCTCTTCATTTGCTTCTACTACAATTCTGAGAGATTCCAGCACTTCCTTTACCGCCTGATGAAATTCCGGCTCCGCCGGGTTCTTTCTCACTACTAACTCAATGACTTCATCTACATATGACATCTTCATTACCTCCTCAGATATAAAATCAGCCGCACAGAAAAACTCCTGCGCGGCCTCATTGCCTTGTTTACTTTGACATTATAATGTTATGCTCTGTGAAAGTCAAGCAATTTTTCACTTTGACTTTCCTCTTCGTATTTATTTGAAGTATGCAACACCAGACTCGAAGATCTTCAGATCTTGCTCTCCGTAAATATTGACTGCAACCGATTTTCCTCTTCGTTCTGAGTGAGCCATCTTACCAAGCACACGTCCATCCGGACTTGTGATTCCTTCGATCGCACAGTAAGAACCATTTGGATTCCATTCCTCATCCATTGTCACTGTGCCGTCAAGATCACAGTACTGTGTTGCCACCTGACCGTTTGCGAAAAGCTGTTTTAATACCTCTTCGGAAGCTACAAAGCGACCTTCTCCATGAGATGCCGGATTTGTGTAAACTCCGCCAAGTTCTGCCTGCTGCAGCCATGGTGATTTATTTGTTACGACCTTTGTGTATACCATCTTGGAAATATGGCGTCCGATCGTATTGTATGTCAATGTCGGAGAATTCTCTGTCTGTCCACAGATTGTTCCGTATGGAACCAGACCAAGTTTGATCAATGCCTGGAATCCGTTACAGATACCAAGTGCAAGTCCGTCACGCTCATGCAATAATTTTTCCACTGCTTCTTTTAACTTCGCATTCTGGAATGCTGTTGCAAAGAATTTTGCAGAACCATCCGGCTCATCTCCGGCGCTGAATCCACCTGGGAACATGATCATCTGTGACTGTGCGATCGCCTTCTCAAACTCTGCTACAGAGTCACGGATATCTTCTGCATTTAAGTTCTTGAATACTTTTGTGATCACCTTTGCCCCTGCACGCTCAAATGCCTTCTTACTGTCGTACTCACAGTTTGTACCTGGGAATACTGGAATGAAGACTGTAGGCTGTCCAATCTTATGTGTGCAGATATGGATATCACTTGTACGATACAGTCCGTTTTCGATCACTGCCTTTTCAGATGCCGGCTGCACATCGATGTTCTGCATCTTTTGCTTTTCTTCTGAAACAGTCGGGAATACGCTTTCCAAAGTTCCTTTCCATGCAGTCACTGCTTCATTCAAGCTAAGCTGCATCTCTCCATAGGAGATTGTGTCGTCTGCTGTCACTTCTCCAAGGAGTGTATAAGAAATAGAAAGTTCTTCAAGTCTTTCTGCCGGTACTTCTGCGATCAGATCCCCGAATGCCGGTGCAAACAGTTCACGCTTATCAATTGTTTCTTCCAGTTTTACACCCATGCCATTTCCAAATGCCATCTTACTTACCGCTGCTGCAATTCCGTGTCTGTCCAGCGCATAGGCAGAAACAATCTTACCACTGTGGATATCTTCTGCAAATTTTGCATACTGATCTTTTAAGCTTGCATATACTGGAAGTTCATAGTGATCCTGTTCCATCCGAAGCCATACTAACTTATTTCCTGCTTTCTTAAGCTCTGGTGTAATGATCTCATGATCATGTGCCACATCTACTGCAAAAGAAACTAATGTTGGAGGAACATCAATATCCTGGAACGTTCCGGACATACTGTCCTTTCCACCGATTGACGGCAGTCCCAGACCAAGCTGTACATCATATGCACCGAGCAACGCTGCAAACGGCTGGCTCCATCTCTTTGGATCTTCTGTCATTCTGCGGAAGTATTCCTGGAATGTAAGACGGATCTTACTGTAATCTCCACCATTTGCCACGATTTTTGCAACAGATTCTACTACTGCATAGACTGCTCCGTGATATGGGCTCCAAGTAGATAAATATGGATCAAATCCATAGCTCATCATTGTCACAGTATCACAAGTTCCTTCCTGCACCGGAAGTTTTGCAACCATACTCTGTGTCTCTGTCATCTGATATTTTCCACCGTGTGGCATAAAGACAGAACCTGCTCCGATGGAACCGTCAAACCGTTCTACAAGCCCTTTCTGCGAGCATACATTTAAAGCTTTTAATGTTGCGATCCATTTTTCTTTGACATCTTTTACTTCTTCTCTTACGAAAAGGCTTCCCGCTCTATCCGGAATTTCCACAGTAACTGCTGTTTCCTGGTGTGCTCCGTTTGTATCTAAGAATGCACGGGAAATATTGACAATCTCTTTTCCTCTCCAAGAAAGTACCAGACGCGGTTCCTCTGTCACAACTGCCACTTCCACGGCTTCTAGATTCTCTTCTTTCGCATATGCAAGGAACTGTGCCACATCTTTCGGATCTACGACAACTGCCATACGTTCCTGAGATTCTGAGATGGCAATCTCTGTTCCATCTAACCCTGCATATTTTTTCGGTACTTTATCTAAGTCTACCCGCAGACCATCTGCAAGTTCTCCGATTGCAACAGACACTCCGCCTGCTCCGAAGTCATTACACTTTTTGATCAGGCAGCTGACTTCCTCTCTGCGGAACAGTCTCTGAATCTTCCGTTCTGTCGGTGGATTCCCCTTCTGTACTTCTGCTCCACATGTCTCAATAGATTCTTCTGTATGTACTTTGGAAGAACCAGTCGCACCGCCGCATCCATCACGTCCGGTACGTCCACCGAGCAGTACAATGATATCGCCCGGATCAGATGTCTCACGGATCACCGCTCTTCTAGGTGCAGCTCCTAATACTGCTCCGATCTCCATACGCTTTGCAACATAGTTCGGATGGTAAATCTCTTTGACTGCTCCTGTGGCAAGTCCGATCTGATTTCCATAAGAGCTATATCCATGGGCAGCCTCTGTCACCAGTTTTTTCTGTGGAAGCTTTCCTTTCATCGTATCTTTCACAGATACGGTCGGATCTGCTGCACCTGTTACGCGCATTGCCTGATAAACATAAGTACGTCCTGAAAGCGGGTCACGGATTGCTCCGCCAAGACAAGTTGCAGCTCCTCCAAATGGTTCGATCTCTGTCGGATGATTGTGTGTCTCATTCTTGAAGTTGACAAGCCACTCCTCTTCCTTTCCATCTACGACCACCGGAACAACGATGCTGCACGCATTGATCTCATCGCTCTCTTCCTGATCATTTAATTTTCCTTCTTTTTTGAGTTTTCTCATTGCCATCAGGGCAAGATCCATCAGACATACAAATTTGTCCTCACGCCCTTTGAAAATCTCTGAGCGGTCTTCCAGATATCTCTCATAAGTCTTTACGAGAGGTTCTTTGTAATCTCCATCTTCAAATGTAACTTCTTTTAATTCTGTGGAGAATGTTGTATGGCGGCAGTGATCTGACCAGTATGTGTCTAACACACGAATCTCTGTCATCGTTGGATCTCTGTCTTCTTCCCCTTTAAAATATCCCTGAATATGAAGGAAATCTTTGAACGTCATTGCAAGCCCGAGAGAATCATATAACTCCTTTAATTCTGTCTCCGGCATCTCTTTGAACCCATCAAAAATCTTCACATCTTCCGGTTCCTCAAACACTGTGACAAGTGTCTCCGGCTTGTCCATCCCTGTCTCTCTGGAATCAACCGGATTGATGCAGTGACTCTTGATCGCTTCAAATTCAGCATCTGTAATCTCTCCTTCGATCACATATGTTGTTGCAGTCTTGATCACCGGTGTCTCATCTTCTTTGATAAACTGTACACATTGTACTGCTGAATCGGCTCTCTGATCAAATTGTCCCGGAAGAAACTCTACGGAAAAAACTCTGCTTCCTTCCTTCATCGGGAATTCTTCTCTGTATAAAATATCTACCGGCGGCTCTGAGAAAATACCATTGCAGGCTGTCTCAAAAGTCTCGTCAGAAAGATTCTCAATATCATAGCGGTTCAGCACACGGATTCCTGTAATTGTCTGAATGCCAAGATAACTTTTTGCTTCGTGCTGTAATTCCTTTGCCTGCACAGCAAATTCCGGTCTCTTTTCTACATATACACGTTTTACACTACTCATAATATCCTCCATTTCGTCTGATACTTTCTTCTATTTGTATCCTACCACAATTCAAATCATTAGTATAATTAATATAACTTAATTTACTTATAAGAAATATTAATGCTATGATTTTTTCTTCGCTCTGCCCCGTCTCCAGAGTGCCCCGGCACCCCACAGAATTAACAGACTCCCTATGAAAATCACTCCGATCCGAATCACCATATCAAAGAAAAATCCTTCCGGCAGCATCCGGATCAGCAAATCCGTAGCCGGATCCAGCAGCCACAGATCATTGTTAAAAAAGATCTCGTGGAACAACACGAAATACTTATTGAAATCAATCGCGACCAACCCTCCAAACACTGCTGCCACCCCAAGGAACAGACCGACTGCCCATCCATACATCTGAGGTAAAATCTCTCTTAAATTTCCTTTCTGAAAAAGAATCAGCAAAACTGCTGCTGCGAAAATCACAAAGGCGACTCTGCGGATCTGTATCCCTCCGAGAAACAGTCCTTGTACATCTTCCATATGAAGCTTTTCCCGTTCATTAAAGAACATCCCTTCCTCTCCGGCGATCACAGTCTTTACTTCCAGATTTTTCCTGTCTCCTCTCAGATATGCCATCATCTCTTCAGTCACATCCATCACATCCTGCATCTCCATCTCCAGATCATCCAGTACTTGATACTTCTCATATTCCTTCTGGTACCATCCATAATCACTATAAATTGCGATTTCAAAACTTGTGATCAACATGACCACGATCATCGCCATTGCCGCCACCAGACCAAAAATTTTTTGCATTCTTCACCTCATCTCTCTGCCAGACATTATATCCTTCTCAAATATAGTTCCATGCTTTCTTCTTAAGTATACCAGTTTTTGGCATCGAATTCCAGAAAAATGGACTGTGCTGTTCTCTTCTTTCCACTACTTGTTTACTTTCTACAAAACTTCTGTTGACATTTTCCTAAAATCCTCTTATTCTTATAAATATAAAATACTTATAAGGAGAACTAATGATGGACATCAATTACGAATTATATAAAGTCTTCTACTATGTAGCAACGACTCTCAGCTTCTCAGAAGCTTCCAAGCAGCTCTTTATCTCCCAGTCGGCAGTGAGCCAGTCGATCAAAGCTTTGGAAAAAAAGCTGGATCAGACCCTTTTCATCCGGAGTACCAAACGAGTCCAGCTCACCCCGGAAGGTGAGATTCTGCTGCGCCATGTAGAACCAGCAATGAATTTGATCAAGCGCGGAGAATCCCAGTTGATGGATTCTGCCACAACCGGAGGACAGATCCGCATCGGCGCCAGTGATACGATCTGCCGCTATTTTCTTGTCCCTTATTTGAAGCGCTTCCACAAGGAATTTCCAAACGCACATATCAAGGTGACCAACCAGACTTCCATCAAATGTGTGGAACTGCTTGAGACCGGACAAGTCGATCTGATCGTGACCAACTATCCGAACAGCTATCTCAGCAGTCTGACTACAGTCAAAAAAATCAAAAACTTTAAAGATGTTTTTATTGCCAATGAATCTTTCAGTGAACTGAAAGGGCGGAAACTCTCCCTGAAAGAACTCCTCCAATACCCGATCCTAATGCTGGACCGCAAAAGTACAACAAGTGAGTTCCTGCACAGCCTGTTCCAGCAACACCAGCTGGATCTTGTCCCGGAGATCGAGCTAAGCAGTAATGACCTGTTGATCGACCTTGCAAGCATCGGGCTTGGCATCGCCTTCATCCCGGACTATTGTATTCCGCACAAATCCGACAATCTTTTTATTGTAGAAACTGATGAAGAACTTCCGACAAGACAGCTTGTCATCGCGCACAATCATCACGTGCCTTCTTCCAAGGCAGCGCTGGAATTTCTCAATTACTTTACACCACTGGAAGAAGTCTAAGGCACTGGTCTCTTCCCAAAACCTGAAAGAGCTATCGGTATCGTCTTATATATTTCTGCTCCTCATTTGGATTCCCAATCTACTATCCAAATGAGGAGTATTTTTTCTTCTTTCCATGCTCTCTTTACATTTCCTAATCCCAAAACTTCATCATACTTTTCTCTGCAGTCTTAAGTGTCCCGATTTCATAATCATCCCACTCTCTTGGGAACACCTCTTGATACTGCCTTTCTAAAAAGCGCTCATCCAACAGCAAAATAACCCCTCTGTCCTCTGCCGTCCGTATGACACGCCCGGCTGCCTGCAACACTTTATTCATTCCCGGATAGAGATAGGCGTAAGAAAACCCGTTCTCCCCATGCCGATCAAAATATTTCTTTAAAATTTCACGTTCATTACACACTTGCGGAAGCCCTGTTCCAACTAGGAAAGCCCCGATCAGCCGTTCTTCTGTCAGATCAATTCCTTCAGAAAAGATTCCTCCCATCACGCAAAATCCAATCAGGCTTTCGCTCCGATCTTGATCAAATGCCTGGAGAAATGCCTCTCGCTTCTCTTCATCCATCGACTGTTCTTGGACAATGCAGATGACATCCTCCGTCTGATAACGCTGAAACTTCTCATATACCTCTTCCAGAAAACGATACGACGGAAAAAATGCAATGTAATTTCCTTTCTTCGCCTGAAGCGCAGCTGCAATATAGGACGCAAACCGCTCATACATCTGGTCTGTTCGTCTCGTATACTTTGTACTGACATCTGTCCCAACAAACAACTTCCGCCGTTCTTTTTGAAATGGCGATGGTGCATAGACCGCATAGTCTTCCTTTTCCACACTCAAAAGCTTCTTATAGTAGCGGATTGGCAGCATCGTTGCAGAAAAAAAGATAGTACTGTTTCCCCTGGATAAATACTCCTGGAGATTCACTGCCGGATTGACACAAAATAATTTTAGAAGAAAACTGTCGTCTGTTTCCAGCTCTGTATAAATGACATAGTGCTCATCCAAAATATCATAAATATTTAAGAATGCCCTCACATGAAAATACAACTCCAGTAACTGCTCCCTCACTTCCTCTGCCTCTGTTTCTTCCAAAAAGCGCTCCAGTTCCGCCATCAAGTTCATGAGGCTGACTGCGATATGGCCCACCGAAGTGTATTCTCGATATGACTCGCATTCTCTCTTCAGTACAAGAAACTGTTGATTACATATTTCCAGTTTTCTCGTCAATTTCCGGTCCATTCCCTTCACCAGCTTTTTCGCTGTAAGAAACTCTTCTTTATAAAGGGCGGCGCTGTACATCTCTCTGGCACGTTCCACGAGATTGTGCGCCTCGTCAATCAAAAATAAGTAGTCTTCTTTTCCTCCCTCTGAAAAGAATCTTCTTAGATGGGCATTCGGATCAAACACGTAATTGTAATCACAGATAACGGCATCTACCCACAGCGCCACATCCAAAGACATCTCAAAGGGGCACACTTCATGTTTTCTCGCATATTCCTCTATATTTGATCTGCTCATATCGTCTGTCGCTGTCAGCAGATCAAAAACTGCATCATTTACTCTGTCGTAATGCCCTTTGGCATATGGACATGCTTCCGGATTGCACACCGCCTCTTCGCAGAAACAGATTTTCTCTTTCGCCGTCAACGTGATCACTTTATAGCGCAGCTTCTGCTTTTTCAGTGTCTGAAAGGCCTGCTCCGCTACTGTCCTTGTGATCGTCTTCGCTGTCAGATAAAAAAGCTTATCTCCCAACCCTTCTCCGACTGCTTTCACCGCCGGAAACACCGTCGCCATCGTCTTTCCGATCCCGGTAGGCGCCTGTATGAAAAGTTTCTTTTTCCTTAAAATAGTCCGATACACAGACATCGCAAGTTCCTTCTGCCCTTCCCGGTATGCATACGGAAACTGAATCTGTCGGATGGACTCTCTGGAAACTTTTCTCCACTCCATCTGAAATTTTGCCCACTTTTCATATCTTTTGATCACATCTTCCATCCAGATTTTCAATTCCTCTATGGAAAACGTCTGCAAAAATCTCTTGATTTCCTCTGTCTCCATCTGACAATATGTCATTTGGATCCGGATCTCTTCCAGATGATTCTGTGATGCATACATATATGCATAACACTTAGCCTGCGCCAGATGCACTGCGACTGGTTCCTCGATATACTTTAACTCTCTGAGAACCCCTTTGATCTCATCAATGACAATCTCATCTTCCCGCTTAATAATTCCATCTGCCCTTCCTTCGAGACAAAGTGTGAATCCTTCGCACAAAACTTCCATCTTCAAAGGTACTTCTGCATGGTAATCCGATCCCATCTGTCTTTGGATCTTTCTGTGGATCCTTGCCCCAAGCTGCATCTGCTCTTTATCCGCTCCTGCCGTCCGCCGCTGATCGATATCTCCCTCTCTTAAAATAAACTCCACAAGATTCCGGACAGAAATCTTTACTGTCTCACTCATCCCTCTCTACCGCCTCTTTCTTATCCATGGACATTTCTATACAGGAATGGCGGCATACTCCTATCGGAATATCCCGCCACCTGTGAACTTTGATGTGATGTATTATGCAACACAAAATCTCTGAAGAACATCTTCAAATGCTGTATCTTTTCCGTAAAAGCGAACCGTCAATACTTGCGTCAAATCAAGGCTTAACACACCGAGAATCGACTTCGCATCTATAATTCTTCTATTATGAAATATATCGATATCAAAATCACATTTTTCTGCTGTTCTTACAAAGTCTCTCACATCTTCATTTGCTGATAATCTAATCTTCCATTTCTGTTCCATTACCAACACCCCTTTCCAATGGATTGTTTGTATAGCACGGAACCCATTATGTCACCATTTTCTCAGAAAGTCAACTAGAAAACTCTCCAAAATTTGGGGAATCCGACCATTCTTCTTTACTAAACTCCACCAAATTTGTTCGAAAACGAAGCGGAAGATTTTGATTCTGTAATGCGCGGTTCTCCCTCTCTGCAACACTGATGCTCTGAACAAATCCTTTCCACAATGTCTCATAGTCCATCTCTTCTTCTGAAAATCCACCGGCAATCTTCTGAGCACTCCCAGAAGCTCCCTTCATGCACATATACTGCTGCAAAAAGTAATATCTTTTCCCCTTCTCGTGAATGAGAAACACTTCATGGGTCTTGTCATAAATGATCCAGTTTTCCTGTGGAAAGCGATCTGCAAAGTGTTCTGCAATACACGGAAGTACCGCATGCTTTGGCTCAATTTTTGCAAACAGTGTCTTATTCTTTAATTCCCGAAATCTCACAAAACCTTTGTAATGATGTGCTTCGTTTGCCACTTGCCGGTACATTCCAAAAACAGCTCTGACTGCCTCATTTCCCAAATGTTCCATCAACCGATCTTTCCTAGATAATTTCTTCGCCTCGAGCATTGCACGAAATACCATATCCGCCTTTCTTCTGTCCGCCGATAACAATGCATAAGAGATTTTCTCATAGACGTCCACCCCAAGATTTTTTTGAATCATGCGGATAACAGCAAGTGCCTTTCTTTCCTCCGCCTTACAGAAAATATATTCGCAGAACAATCGTCTTTCAAAACTATCTCCCACTTCCAGCCCCGCCTCTTCCGCTGTAATTTTTCTCTTCCACACCTCATAGATGCCTGAAAAGATACCGGTCAGGCTATCTTCACAAACGTAAATAGTTCTCATCCTGCCACCTTTTTCTTTAGTTCACTCTCATCCAAAACAGCTAAACATCCAAGACTTCCGTCCATCCGATTGATTTCCCGAAAATTTACATCATCAAACAATGATAACTGACGATAATTCATGTTTCTGACAGAATCCGGCAAGCTCTCTTTTGTCTGAAGAAGATTTCTTGTAATATAATCCTCTTCTATCCGTACCTGACCAAACATTTTGCCATTACAAGTCAGAAAATATAGCGCTCTTTTTAATACGACTCCCATTTTCTTTAAATCTTCAAAGGAAAGGCTGCCCATTCTCCTTGCTTTTACAATACGCTCCGCTGACTTGTAACCAATCCCCGGCACTCTAAGCAATGTAAAATAATCCGCCCGATTTACCTCTACCGGAAAATACTCTAAATGCTTCAGTGCCCAGTTACACTTCGGATCCAGTAAAACATTAAAATTTGGTTGTTGTTCATCTAACAGTTCTTCCGCCCGAAATCCATAATACCGCAAAAGCCAATCTGCCTGATAAAGACGATGCTCCCGCAAAAGAGGAGGCCCCTGCTCCCCCGCTGCCGGAAGGGCCTTATCTTCATTGACATGTACAAATGCAGAATAAAATACTCGCTTTAGATCAAACTTCTGGTACAGTGACTCTGCCACACGCATAATCTGAAAATCAGTCTCTGGTGTCGCACCAATAATCATCTGAGTGCTCTGTCCTGCCGGCACAAACTTTGGCGCGCTGCGGTATAGCTGAATCTCCTGCCGATTCTCTGACATCCCATTCTGTACTAACCGCATCGGTGTAAGTATATTTTTTCTGGATTTGTGTGGGGCAAGTTGTCTGAGCCCCTCTGCTGTCGGAAGCTCCAAATTGACACTCATACGATCTGCGAGAAATCCCGCACGGGCAATCAGGCGCTCATCTGCTCCGGGAATTGCCTTCACATGAATATATCCTTGAAAGTGGAATTCATTTCGCAATTTCCAGAGTGTGGTCACAATCTGCTCCATCGTCTCGTTGGGACTTTTCCAAATTCCCGAACTTAAAAACAATCCTTCAATATAATTTCTCCGGTAAAACTCCATCGTCAGCCGGCATACCTCCTCCGGGGTAAAGGAAGTCCTTTCTACATCATTGGATACACGATTGATACAGTATTTGCAGTCATAGATACACTCATTCGTAAAAAGAATCTTCAGAAGTGAGATACATCTCCCATCCGCAGAAAAGCTGTGACAGATCCCTGCTTTTTCGCAGCTTCCGAGTCCGTTTCCATCACCCCTCCGACTCGTTCCGCTAGATGTGCATGCCACATCATACTTCGCCGCATCTGACAGAATCCTCAGCTTCTCATATAGTGACTTCTGCCCACCAAAGAGTGCCGGAGCTGTCCCAAAAGTTCTTCCTATCGGCTGTGTGGTCATACTCCTTTGTATCTCTGATTTTCCTAGTATCAGTCCCTGCATCTGACTCTTCCTCTCCCTTTTTTCAAACATTTGTTCGGAACATCTGTTTGTTTTATCTTATCACAAGGAACATACGTTTGCAATACTTGTTTTGTTTTTTGCACAAAGAAACTGCGCAGCCTTTCTTTATCGAAAAGCGGCGCAGCTTCCTATGTAACTGTTCCTTATGAAATTAATACTTCTGCAGCATCTTTCAGATAATCATTTGTCACTTCATAGAATTTTTCTTCTTCTACGATAGATGCCAGCTTCGGATCTAATGGCATTTTCCCTAATACCTTTACTCCAAGTTCTTCTGCGGTCTCTTCCACATGGCTTTCTCCAAAAACCGGAATTTTCTTTCCGCAATCCGGACATTCCAGATAACTATAATTCTCTACGATTCCAAGTACCGGCACATCCATCTGCTTCGCCATGTAGTAGGCTTTCTTTACGATCATCTGTACAAGATCCTGCGGAGATGTAACAATGATAACTCCATCTACCGGAAGGGACTGGAATACAGTCAGCGGCACGTCACCTGTTCCCGGAGGCATGTCTACAAAGAGATAATCCAAATCTCCCCATAATACTTCATTCCAGAACTGTGTCACAACACCTGCGATGATCGGCCCTCTCCAGATCACCGGTGTATCCTCACTGTCTAACAAAAGATTGACTGACATGATTCTCGTCTCATCTTTCGCAATACACGGAAACATTCCCAGTTCATTTCCCACCGCATGCTCATGGATTCCATACATCTTCGGAATCGACGGTCCTGTAATATCTGCATCAAGAATTCCGACAGAGTATCCCTGTTCGCGCATCATACGGGCAAGTGAAGCTGTCACCATCGACTTTCCGACACCGCCTTTTCCACTTACGACACCGATTACTTTTTTTACATGGGTATACTCATTTGGAGCTACCTTCATGCTCTCCTTCTGTTTGCTTGGACAGCTGTCTGCATGTGCACAGCTGGAACAGCTTTCCGGAGAACATGAACCATTATTTTGTTCTTCTGCCATCTCTACTTCTCTCCTTACTCTATCTCCGCAAAGTCCGCCACAAAAATGGCTTCCCATTGCTTCGCTATTACTCTTTTTATTGTAGCACTTTCTCCTCGCATTTATCAACAGGTTTTTCCTATAACGCATGAAACAGCATGTTTTTTTCGCTTATAATTGCTACTTTTTGTTTTATTTTCATATTTTTATTGACACTTTGTCATTCTGATGATATATTTTGTATAATTTTATTTGTAATATTTTTGTAATATTTTTGTCACATTTTATTTTTCTATTCTGCGGCTTTACCTTGTGTCCGGAGACGAAATCGCTTTTGATACAACTACAGGAGGAATAGTTATGATTCATATTTCCCATCTCACAAAAACATTTTGCTCGGCATCTGCTCTGTCCAACGTCAATCTGGAAATTCCTGACAATGCTATTTTCGGGCTCCTTGGCACAAATGGTGCAGGGAAAAGTACGTTGCTCCGTATTCTTGCCGGAATTTTGGACGCGGATTCCGGAGAAATTTTCATAGACGGAGAAAAACTTACTGATACTTCCAAAGTGCGGCAGATGATTTTTTATCTGTCCGATGACCAATACTATTTCCCTGGCGCCACCCCACAGACGATGCTCTTTTTTTACGAAAAGATGTATCCCGGTTTTGACAGGGAACGATTTCTGAAACTGTTATCCGATTTTCAGCTAGATTCCACAAAAAAACTCCACACCTTCTCCAAGGGAATGAAAAAACAGGTGTTCCTGATTGCCGGAATCTGCTGCAATGCCCCTATCCTGCTCTGCGATGAAGTATTCGACGGTCTAGATCCTGTTGTTCGGCAATCTGTGAAAAATTTACTGCAAAATGAACTCCGCTGCCGTCCATTTACTCCTGTCATTGCTTCCCACAATCTCTCAGAACTGGAAGGATTGTGCCACCATATCGGAATCCTGCACCGGGGCGGGATTCTTCTCTCCAGAGAGATCACAGCACTTGAATATGGAGTCCACAAATTTCAGTGCGTCTTTTCTTCGGATGAACGAGAATTTCTTTTCCACGCACTCACCATCCTCCGCTACGAACAGCGTGGGTTCCTGACAACCATGCTTGTCCGCGGAGATTTCAGCGAGATACAGACCATCCTTGCATCCCGCTCTCCTGTCTGCTATGAATCGCTCCCTTTGTCACTGGAAGAAATATTTATTTACGAAACAGAAAGGATTGGCTATGACATCAAAGAACTTATCTATTAACTATCAAAAATTAGAACGTACACAGAGACTTTGGGCATTCTGGCTCCTTCTTTATCTTGCAGCCATGTCTGTCCTTTCCTTTACCTTTGAAATGTTCTCTCTATCGGATTACCATGCCGTCACTTCCGATCTGATCGGAGTGCCAGATGTGCGTTCTTTTTGCTTTACAGTATTTTCCGCTGTTTTTTGTGGAATTCACGGATTTTTATATTTGCACTCCCGAAAAAAAGCAGATTTTTTTCTCAGCCTCCCACTTTCCAGAAAACAGTTGTTTTTCGCCTCTTACTGGAACGGGATTCTGTTTTATCTGATCCCATTTGCCGCCTACAAACTGATCTCCTTTGTGATTGCTGATGTCAGTGGGCAGATTTTAAGCAGGAACACAGCACTTTTTCATCTGTCCTGCTCCCTGCTTCTTTCTTTTTTGGGGTTTCTGTTACTTTATCATACGGTTATTCTCGGGATGTTGCTGTGCGGGAAATTGGCAGTCAGTCTTCTGGCAATTCTGCTTCTTTTCTTTTATGGCACTTATGCGGTGATTTTTCCAGTAGAACTCTATTGCCGGATGTTTTTCCAGACCTTTTACCGTTCGGAACTGTTACTGACTTTCAAAGATAACGCCTCGCCTTTTTGCCTCTATCAGTCTCTTGTGCGGACAGCAACCGATGGGAGTTGGCAGCTTTCTTCTCATCTGGCACAAATGGTTCTTCTGCTGTGTCTCTGTGTCTGCTCACTTGTATTGGACGTATATTTATTCCAAAAACGTTCGGCAGAATCTATCGAAAGTACTCTTGCATTTCCTACCTGTGCCAAATACATCCGCCCCCTCCTCGCAGTCCCTGCGGCGCTTTACTGCGGTTTCTTTCTTCAGAAATCGGCACCGGATCCTGCCTCTTATGTCTGGCTCTTTGTCGGGATTGCATTCGGCGCAGTAACCGCCCATAGTCTTTTCCAAATCAGCTTTTTGGGAAACGTCAGAAGTTTTTTGCAAAATAAGAGGGCTCTGCTCTTCAGTCTTTCGCTTTCTGCCGCCATCGCCTGCATCTTTATATTTGATTTGTTTTCTTATGACAGCTTTCTTCCATCCCGAAAGAACGTCGCCTCCATGGCAGTAAGCATTGACGGAGTTGACACAAACGATACCTATGCAGCTCCGCCAGAAGCTGCTTTGCAGGAAATGCATCTGCAAGGAGATTCTCTGAATACAGCCTACACCTGGTGCCAGTCACTATCCGCCTCAGAACGAATAGCAGAAACCAGCTATACTTCCGCTGTTATTTTATATCGTACTACTTCCGGGCAAAATATTTACCGACGCTATCCAATTGCCGATCCCGATGTTCTGTTCGCTTTTGATCCAGTCTATACGTCGGACAAATATAAAAAAGGAATGTTTCCTCTTCTGTCAGGTATCGGACATACTGCCAAAAGAAATCTCATCTGGTCCGATGGTATTTCTCATTATGTATTGGATCTTAACACAGAAGAAAAGGAAGAGCTCCTTTCCATCTATTCTGAGGAAATGATATCGCTCTCCCTTTCTACTTTGCAAACAGAATTTCCCTGTGGCTCTCTAACGCTTGCTTACCCTCGCACAGACACCGGGGATGGTGGTCTGATCTACCCTTCCTTTCACCGGACGATCAACTACCTGAAGGCCCACCAGATCCCTGCTCAAAATACAATTGAAAATTATATGCTGGTCAGCGCAGAACGTTTCCGCATTTTAGAAAATGGCTACCGCGCAAGCGAAGCTCTCTACGAGTCTGAGGAAGACCTTACAAAACTGGCTTCACAGCTTGTCGTCCGTGATTTTGCCGTCAACCCTCTCCTCTATCCGGTAAATCCGTCCTGCGAAATTCTTCTGAAGGCGAAGGATCCCTCCTCCGGTTCCATCCTGGAAGCAGACTGTGCACTGAGAAAATAATTACTGCGCTTCTTGTTTTTCTTCTCCTTGTCTCTTTCTGCGGCAGAACACAAACATAAAGATTCCTGCGGCCAGCGTAAAGATAGAAATAAACTGTGATGTAGACATTACGCTGATCGTTCCTCTCGGGTCATTTCGCAACATCTCGATCAGGAATCTTCCGACACTGTAAAAGATCAGATACATCGCTGTGACAACTCCTTTGTGTTTCACACGCTTTGCCAAAAAGATCAAGATAAAAAAGTGTGCAAAATCAGCTACACTGGAAATCAACTGTGTCGGAATCAGTGCAACTTCATTTGGTGCAAACGGAGAATTGTGAAACGTAATTCCGTACCATGCATTTGTCTCACGCCCATAACAGCATCCTGCAAGGAAGCATCCGATTCTTCCAAATCCCTGTGCAAATGCGATGGACGGAACTGCAAGATCAAAGTAAGCCAAAATATCTATCTTCTTTATCTTTGCATAAATGTATGCTCCCAAAATTCCTCCGATGATCCCGCCATATACAACAAATCCTTCGGATACATTCAGCAGCAGCGATGGATCTTTGATGATCTCCTTGATCTCTGTCAGATAAAACAACAGCTTTGCCCCGAGAATTCCCGCCAGCAATCCCCAGGCTCCCATATAGAAAATCGCATCCGGGTCTAATCCGTAATTTTTCGCTCTCTTCTGTGCCACAACAAAGGTCAGGATCACACCGAGGGCAATCATCAGCCCATAGCTGTACACTGTGACCGGACCTGCTTCAAATAAAATGTATTTCATTTTCTTTCCCTTTCTGATCATTCTTTTTGTATTTTGCGCCCGCGCGCCTCTGACTGCTATTATATAGCTTCTTTCTATTTACCGCAATACAAAATTCGTGATCTGTGCAAACAGCGCGCAGCAGAGTATCCCTGCAAAGGTAGGAATCAGTATAGCCGCCAACGTCCACTTTTTGCTTTTCGTTTCTTTGTAAATAGTAAGGCAGGTGGTAGCACACGGCCAGTGCATCAGAGAGAACAAAATCACACTGCATGCCGTCACCTGTGTCCATCCATTTCTATATAAAACCTGTGAAATTGCATGGAGATCTGTAAATTCCGTCAGATTGCCAAGAGACAGATATCCCATAAAGATTAACGGCAGTACAATCTCATTTGCTGGAAACCCCAACAAAAACGCAAGCAGGATTACGCCATCCATCCCCATGAAACGTCCAAGTGGATCAAGGAAACCGGCACAATGCATCAGAATGGTCTGATCACCAACTGTAATATTTGCCGCACACCAGATCAAAAGTCCAGCAGGAGCAGCAGCGATGATTGCCCTTCCTAAAACAAACAAAGTCCGGTCCAGCACGGAACGGATGATCACTTTTCCGATCTGTGGTCTGCGATACGGCGGAAGCTCCAACAGAAACGTCGAAGGTTCCCCTTTTAAGATCGTCCCCGATAAGATTTTCGATACAAGAAATGTCATCCCGATACCAAGAGTGATCACGCCTGTCAGAAGCAATGCCAGCTTCCAATCGGAAACTGCCTGATTTCCCGCAAAGAAAATCGTAAGTATCACAAGAATGGTTGGAAACTTCCCATTACAAGGAACAAAACAGTTGGTCAGCATCGCGATCAACCTCTCTCTTCTGGAAGAAATAATCTTACATCCAGAAACTCCTACTGCGTTGCATCCAAATCCCATGCACATCGTCAACGCCTGTTTGCCACAGGCATGACAGCAATGAAAACACTTGTCAAGGTTAAATGCTACTCTCGGCAGATATCCCAGATCTTCCAAAATCGTAAACATCGGAAAGAAAATCGCCATCGGAGGCAGCATGACAGAAACAACCCATGCGGTCACGCGGTATACCCCGAAAAGCAGTGGTTCATAGATAGCCGCCGGCAGCTTTCCTCTCTGACACCATTCCAGCAAATGTCCCTCAATCGCACCAAAGAAATTGCTCAGCACTTCCGACGGGTAATTAGCCCCTTTGATCGTCAGCCAAAAGATCACTAAAAGCAGTAAAATCATAACTGGAAATCCCATCAGCTTACTTGTTAAGATCTGATCTGCCATTCGTCCCTTTTTCTTTCCAGTGTCCTCCTTAGTGCTCACCACTTTTTCTGCAATCTCCTCTGCGCTTCTGACAAACGCTTCTGCCATCTGTTCTCTTGTATCCTCCAGACGCTGCCCTGTTTCTTTCACCCGATTTTCTGCCTGCATTCCTGCTTTTTTCAGTTGCATTGCTTCTGAAAATTCTAGATTCAGACAATCCATAATTGCCTGACATAGTCCTGGATCCTGATCCATGAGCCGCGCCGCTACCCATCGTTCCTTTAAGCACCCTTTTGTCACTTCTCTTACAACCGGAAGCAGATGGAAGATCTCCTGCTCGATCACTTCCGGATACTCAATCTGCCCAAACGCTTGTTTTCTCGACACGATCGCTTCTTTTATGTCTTTTTCCCCTGTTCCTTCCGCAAATTTCCCCAGTACCTCAAAAAGTTGTTCCATCCCTCTTCCACTTCTCGCCGTCATCCCGATCACAGGAATCTGCAGCATGCTTTCCAATGCCTCAAAGTCAATGGAAATTCCTTTTTTCTCCGCCTCATCCATCAAATTGATACATAAAATCACTCGATCTGTTGCTTCCATCACCTGCAGCACAAAATTGAGATTCCGTTCCAGACATGTTCCATCGCAGACAACAATCACAGCATCCGGAAACTGAAAACAAATATAATCTCTTGCCGCCTCTTCCTCCGGGGAACGTGCCATCAAAGAATAGCATCCCGGAACATCTACAAATGTATACAGCACTCCGTCCCGCTCGCAATAGCCTTTGGCATTGCTCACCGTCTTACCGGTCCAGTTCCCTGTGTGCTGATGCATCCCTGTCAGTGCATTAAACAATGTACTTTTTCCCACATTCGGATTCCCTGCCAGTGCGATTGTCATTTCTCTTCGCTTTGCCATCTGCCTTACACACCCTTCTCTGAAATTCTTTCTGGACATATTTCGATCTGCTCTGCATCGCTGTTTCGGATCGCAACGACTGCGCCTCGGATTTCATAAGCCTTCGGATCACCAAAAGGTCCTTTTCCCACACAGGTCACCTTCGTTCCGCAGATCAGACCAATGTCCTGGAAACGCCTCTTCATCTCCGGCTCGGATAAAATTTTACAGACTTCCCCTGTCTGATTTTGTTCTAGTTCATTTAACAAAAATCTTTCACACATTTTTCTGCCCCTTTCCCGGAATTTTTCTGCCTTTTCCAGCGCATGGGAAAACTTTTCACCACTCAATGATGCAGATACCTTCCGCTATGCTTACTATATGAAAAGGGACAATTTCTATATTCCTCCCATTCGGATTCCGACTGTCTCTTACAGAAAATCATGACTGGCACAAAACACTTTCCCAGACAGACAAATAGGACAGTCCAAAGAGTTTCATCTCTCTGTCTGTCCTATTTTTGTTACTTTTTCTGAAACCAGATACTTATTTATCCGACTGTTCTTCAAAAGATTCTTTCAACTTATCCATAAATCCTTTTTTCTTCGGTTTTGCCTTTTTCTCAGATTTTTCCATAGTTCCATCTTCCTGATGTAAGGAATTTCCAGTTAGTTCGTCAAATCTTCTAAGCGCTTCTTTTGCCTCTGCACTTAATTTCTCCGGTGTCTGGATCACAAGTGTGACATAATGGTCTCCTCGCACTTGTTTGTTGCGGAGAGACGGAACACCTTTCCCTCTTAAGCGCACTTTTGTATCTGTCTTTGTTCCCGGTTTTACGTTGTAGATCACATCGCCATCCACAGTGCTGATGCGCACATCTCCACCGAGCGCAGCCTGTGCAAATGTAATCGGAGCTGTTGAGAAAATATTCATATCCTGACGTGTAAAAATTGGATGTCTGGATACTGTTACCTCTACGAGCAGATCTCCTCTCGGACCGCCATTCGTTCCCGGTTCTCCTTTATCACGGATGCGGATACTCTGTCCGTTGTCAATTCCTGCCGGAATCGATACTTGAATTTTCTTTCGGTTTGATACGTATCCAGTTCCCGCACAGTCCGGACATTTCTCTCTTATGATCTTACCGGTTCCGCCACAGTCCGGACAAGTCTGGACGTTCTGAACTGTACCGAAAAATGACTGGGAAGTATATACTACCTGACCTTTTCCGCCACATTTGGAACAAGTCTCCGGGCTGGTTCCCGGCTTTGCACCGGTTCCATTACACTTCGGACACGGATCTTTGATCACAAGATCTAACTCTTTTTCACATCCTCTGATTGCCTCTTCAAATGTGATCCGAACTCCTTTGCGGATATTCATACCTTTCATCGGTCCATTGCCTGCACGTCCGCCTCTGCGGCCGCCGCCAAACAGATCTCCAAAAATATCTCCAAAAATATCCCCGAAATCCGCACCATTAAAATCAAAGCCGCCAAATCCGCCGGCTCCTCCACCGCCATTTTCAAATGCCGCGTGTCCAAACTGGTCATATTTGCGCCGTTTCTCAGCATCACTAAGTACTGCATATGCCTCAGAAGCCTCTTTGAATTTTTTCTCGGCCTCCGCATCTCCCGGGTTCATATCCGGATGATATTTTTTTGCAAGTGCACGGTAAGCTTTCTTTAATGCCGCATCATCTGCATTTTTATCTACTCCGAGCACCTCATAATAATCTCTTTTTGTTTCAGCCATTGTTCTTCTACCTTTCATTTCATAAGGAAATTCTGCGAAACCTGATTTCCCACTGTCTGTGAGTCTTCAGATCCCGCAGAATCCGTGCAGGTAATGCACTTATCTGGTCTTATTATACTTCTTTGTAGTCTCCGTCTACCACATCGTCACCGTTAAATCCTTCTGGTGCCGGTCCTGCTTCCGGTGCCGGTCCTGCCTGCTGTGCTCCAGCTGCTGCGCCTGCCTGTTCGTACATCTTTGTAAATAACTGCTGTGCACTTGTCATTAATTTTTCTTTTCCTGCTTTGATCTCTTCTACCTGTGCATCTGTCATGCTCTCTGGTGTAGATTTTGCAAGAACGTCTTTTAATGCCTGGATGTCAGCTTCTACTGCTGCTTTTTCATTTGCATCAATCTTGTCTCCGACTTCTCCAAGTGCTTTCTCTGTCTGGAAGATCATCGCATCTGCATCATTTCTTGCATCGATTGCTTCTTTTCGTTTTTTATCCTGTGCTTCAAATTCAGCTGCTTCTTTTACTGCTCTGTCAATCTCGCTGTCTGACATGTTAGAACCTGCTGTAATTGTAATGTGCTGTTCTTTTCCTGTTCCTAAATCTTTTGCAGAAACATTTACGATACCATTTGCATCGATATCAAATGTAACTTCGATCTGTGGGATTCCACGTGGAGCTGGTGCGATTCCGTCAAGTCTGAACTGTCCGAGAGATTTATTATCTCTTGCGAACTGTCTTTCACCTTGAACAACGTTAATGTCTACTGCTGACTGGTTATCTGCTGCTGTAGAGAATACCTGGCTCTTCTTTGTAGGAATCGTTGTATTTCTCTCGATCAGTCTTGTAGCGATACCACCCATTGTCTCGATAGATAATGAAAGTGGAGTTACATCCAGTAATAAGATGTCGCCTGCACCTGCATCTCCTGCTAATTTACCACCCTGAACAGATGCTCCTAATGCAACACATTCGTCTGGGTTTAATGATTTGGATGGCTCATGTCCTGTCAATTTCTGTACTTTTTCCTGTACCGCCGGGATACGTGTAGATCCACCTACTAATAATACTTTTCCAAGTTCAGAAGCTGAGATTCCTGCATCAGATAACGCTCTTGTTACAGGCTCTGCTGTTCTTTCTACAAGGTCATGTGTCAATTCATCAAATTTTGCTCTTGTAAGGTTCATATCAAAGTGTTTTGGACCTTCTGCATTTGCTGTGATGAATGGCAGGTTGATGTTTGTTGTTGTTGCGGAAGAAAGTTCTTTTTTCGCTTTCTCTGCTGCTTCTTTTAATCTCTGAAGTGCCATCTTATCTGTAGATAAGTCGATTCCTTCTGCACGTTTGAATTCTGCTAACATGTAATCTGTAATCTTCTGGTCAAAGTCATCTCCACCAAGTTTATTGTCACCTGCTGTTGATAATACTTCGATAACTCCGTCACCGATCTCGATGATAGATACGTCGAAAGTACCTCCACCTAAGTCGTATACCATGATCTTCTGTTCTTTTTCATTGTCAAGTCCGTAAGCAAGTGCTGCTGCTGTTGGCTCATTGATGATACGTTTTACATCAAGACCAGCAATCTTACCAGCATCTTTTGTTGCCTGACGCTGAGCATCGTTAAAGTAAGCCGGAACTGTGATAACAGCCTCTGTTACTTTCTCTCCAAGATATCCTTCTGCATCTGCTTTCAGTTTCTGAAGTACCATTGCAGAAATCTCCTGTGGAGAATATTTCTTATCATCGATCGTTACTCTGTAATCAGTACCCATGTGTCTCTTAATAGAAGAGATTGTCTTATCAGCATTTGTCACTGCCTGACGTTTTGCAGGTTCTCCAACGAGACGTTCTCCTGTCTTTGTAAAAGCAACAACCGATGGTGTTGTTCTTGCTCCTTCTGTATTTGCGATGACTGTCGGCTGTCCACCTTCCATAACAGCTACACAGCTATTTGTTGTTCCTAAGTCAATTCCAATGATTTTTCCCATGATGAAATCCTCCTATATTTTATACTAAGTTTACTTACTCTATCTATTGTTTATAAAATTCAAAATGCTTTATGCATCTTAAATGAATTTTTAATTTGCTACTTTTACCATACTATGTCTTACTACCGTATCTCTGTATGTGTAACCTTTCTGGAACTCTTCTACAACGATATTCTCCCCGACTTCCTCATCTTCTACATGCATCACTGCATTGTGGAAATCCGGATCAAATTCATTTCCAACTGCCTCAATCGCTTTCACTCCGACAGAATCCAGTGTCGTCATAATCTGTTTGTAGATCATCTCCATACCGGAAACGAAGGAATCTTCTTTCTGCTCTTCTGTAACAGCTCCGAGTCCTCTCTCAAAATTGTCTACAACCGGAAGAATCTTCTCGATAATATCTTTTGCCCCGATCTCGTACATCGCTGATTTTTCTTTCTCCGTACGCTTGCGGAAGTTATCAAACTCTGCCATCTGACGTGTGAGCTTATCTTTTAATTCCTCGATCTGCTCATCTTTTTTATCTTTTTTCGGCTTTCTTTTAAACAGCCCTTTTGCTCCTTTCTCGGAACCTTCTTCTGCTGTCTCTTCCAAAGCTTCCTCTTCGGATGCTTCGCTGTCAGCTTCTTCCTCAACGGTTTCCTCTGCAACCGCTTCTGTATCTTCTCCCGCTGCTTCCTGAGCGGCGTCCTGTTCCTCTGCCGCTTTCTTTGCTTCCTCTACGGCTTCTTTTACCATTTCTTCCTGTGTCATCTTCTTATCCAATGGTCGTACCACCTTTCTTATGATTTTTTATGAAATATCGCATCCAGTTCTACCATCAACGTCTTTAATGTCTTCATGACATTCTCATAATCCATCCGCTTCGGACCAATGATTCCAACTGTCCCCTGCATGCCCTGCCCAAGCTCGTAAGTCGCTGTCACAACACTGCAGTCCTTCATCGTCTGTACCGGTGTCTCACTTCCGATATAAACTTGAATTCCTTTGTTCTCATCGCTTGCCAGCGTCTGTGTCACAAGTTCTGCCAACTGCTGCTTTTCTTCAAAAGCACTGATGATCTCCTGTGCACTCTGCTTGTCGCTCAGCTCCGGATATTTGAAAATGTTTGTCGCTCCGCTTGTGTAAATCTCAAGGTCATTATCAAGCTGAATCGTATTTGCCACTGCATCAAGCACATCACTGATCACACCGCTGTGAATTCCTGCCTGTTCCTTCAGTCTGGCGATCATGCCAAGATTGATATCTTCGACCGCAATTCCATTCAGATTGGTATTCAACAGCATATTCAACTTCAGCATTGTCTCATTGTCAAGCGGCTCTGCAACCGTCACAATCTTATTCTTAATGATGTTGCCTTCCATGACGATCACCGCGATGATCTGATTGGCATCCACCTGCGAAAGCTGGATGAACTTTAACTTATTCCTATTATAAGTAGGAGCAGAAACCATCGTCGCATAATTCGTACTATTTGCCAGCACTCTCGCAGCCTGCTGCAAAAGCTGTTCCATCTTATCGGCCTTCTGAAGCATCTTCTCCTGCATCTCAGTGATCTCATGCTCCTTATCCTCCATCAGCATATCTACATAAAGCCGATATCCTTTGTCTGAAGGAATTCTTCCCGCCGATGTATGAGGCTGTATGATATATCCCAGATCTTCCAAATCCGCCATCTCATTGCGGATCGTCGCAGAACTTAGATTCAAATCTGTATATTTGGAAATCGTTCTGGATCCCACCGGTTCCCCGGTCTCTAAGTAGGTCTTAATGATCGTCTGCAAAATCTTAAGTTTCCGATCATCCAATCCATGATCTGCTTTCATCTCACACCTCCTCGTTTTCTTTATTAGCACTCCATTCTTACGAGTGCTAACACCTTACGATTATTAAGATAGCACTATGCTTTTCGTTTGTCAACCTAGTTTACATATTTTTTATATTTTTTGTAAAAAACTATTTTCTATCGAGATTATGTACATTTTTAGAAACTTTCAATCCAAAAAAGCAATCAAAAAATTTCCGGAACTTTTCTCTCATTCTGAAAATTTTTCAATTGCCTTTCTCTCTGAAACATTTTTATAGGTTATAACAGGAACTGTGCAAGTACATAGTTGCTCAGATCATTTCCTCTCTTTGTCAGGCAGATTCGCTTCTCCTCTTCACGAAGCAATCCTTCTTCTTTGAGTTTTTCTAATACCTCTCCATAGACTTCCTGTATTTCTCTGTGATACCGTTCTCTAAAATTCTGCTTGTTTACCCCCTCTTTCATCCGAAGGCCAAGGAACATTGTCTCCTCCACCTGTGCATTCCAATCTAGCTTCTCTTTTTCCTCCTCGATCTGATCCAACTTTCCATTTGCCCGGATATAAAGATCCGTATCTGAAATATGCTGATACCGCTCGTTTTCAATCAAAGATGCCGCTCCTGTTCCGATCCCAAGGTACTCCACCCTCTGCCAGTATCCCTTGTTATGCCTGCACGCATATCCCGGCTTCGCATAATTAGAAACTTCATATTGTAGATATCCTGCCGCTTCCAGCTTCTCTGCGGTCAATTCATACATGCGGCGTTCTGCCTCCTCATCCGGAAGCTTTGGGAAGTTCTTGCCTGTATCCATCTGTTTCCCGTTATCAGCCAAACATTTCTCACACCGACTATCCTGCTCTTCTTTTGCGTCCTCCCCATAAATCTCGTAAAATGGCGTCCCTTCCTCAATGATCAGACTATACGCAGAAATATGTTCCGGATTTATTCGGATCACGGTATCCAATGTGTGCTCCCAGGATTCCACTGTCTGCCCTGGGATTGCCGAGATCAAATCTATATTGATATTCTGAAATCCTGCCTTCCTTGCCAGATCATAACTCTCTTCAAACTGCCGCATCGTATGTACACGCCCAAGCAGCTTCAGTTCCTTATCATCGACCGACTGCAGTCCAAAACTGATCCGGTTGATCCCACATGCCCTGTATGCCTGCAAATTTTCTTTTGTGACCGTACCCGGATTCGCTTCCATCGTAATTTCCGCATCTGCTTGGATCTCAAACACATCCCGGAGCGCATCAAAAATTTCTTTCATCCGACCTCCCGACAAAATCGATGGTGTTCCTCCTCCAAAAAAAATCGTTGTAACTCGATAATTCTCTGCCAACTTTTGATACTGCCTGATTTCTGCCACAAGCGCTGTTACATAGCGATCTATCGTCTCCCTCGGAGCCGGACCGGACAAAAAATCACAATATGCACATTTTTTCATACAAAACGGGATATGAATATATAATTCTAATTCTCTTTTCATGCTCAGTCTCTCTTTCTTTTCTCTATTTCTTATCCGCCTGCACATCCTGTACACGCAAAATTTATTGTTCTAAATATCAGTACAGAGGGAAAGTAGATTTCTGCTATCCTGCTTTGAGAAGTTCGCTCTACCTATAGTTCAGAAAAATAATGCCCTCTATCTTCCGGTAGCCCTCTTGTACCCTGCTTTCAAATACTTCTCTCATATATGTCTGATGTTTTCTAAGGAGTTCCCGAAAAGGCAACTCTACTCTGGACAATATTATAGCGATTTTCATTTCCATTTGTAAATATCTGAATAAATTTCTTTTGCTTTTTGCAGGAAAACTGTATAGGTCCTTTCCTTTTTGCCTATCCTATCTACGAGGTGAGAAACATGTCTTATATTGCTCCTGAAATACGGGAAAAATTTGAATCCTTATCGGTAAATCTGAAAAATACTATTTTAGAAAGAAATGTGCGGATCCAAAATATCCACGACTTGATCAAAGTGTTGGAAGATATTGTGGCAGAGGATGAATAATTCTCCTCTGCCACAATAGTGTTACATAAAATATTCTTTTTTATTAAACACTCTCCTGTTCTTCGATAAATTTCAGAAGCCCTCTGCATCCGTCCAGAACATCCCGATAAGTCAGATCAAAATTGCCGGTGTACCATGGGTCTGCAATATCTCCTTTCCGTTCTGTAAAATCTAGCAACTTGTACACTTTCTGTTCCGGATCCTCTCCTAAAATCCGGTACATATTCCGGATATTCTGCGTATCCATTCCAATTAAAAAATCAAACTCATCATAGTCGCTTTTCTTAAGCTGTCGGGCACGATGATCCCCACAGAAAATCCCTTCCGCTTCCAACTTCCGGCGCGTGCCATAGTGGACAGGGTTGCCGATTTCCTCGCGGCTAGTGGCAGCAGAATCAATGTAAAAATTAGATTCCATGCCAGATTGAGTTACTAAATGTTGTGCTATGTATTGAGCCATGGTGCTGCGGCAGATGTTGCCGTGGCAAATAAATAGTACCTTTATTTTCTCCATTTTATCTCCTCATATCC
>Snoopy_p1__coassemble_159_pt1 | contig 79257 bp, 76 predicted proteins | sample Snoopy_p1__metabat2_low_PE_026 | metagenome-assembled genome bin Snoopy_p1
AGGCGACAGTTCCCCAGCAAGATAAAATTCCGAAATATTACTTATATGGCAGAATAGCGATATGGTAATACCGGGGTGGATCTTGCTCTTAGAAAAAAGAACCTCTCACTTATATGGGAAATGAGCCTCCCTTATACAACATGAAAATTAAAAAACCTCGCTATGGAAGAAATATGATTTTGTTGATATAATCAGTATAAGATTCAGAAAGAAAAAAGCTGAAAAACTGGTGCAACAATCAACTCATAGATAAAGCAAAGGTGGGATTTTTATGAAAAAGCAAGAGTTGTTAATAAAATCAAGAGAAGCAATGCTTTCTGCAGTTCAAATATACAATAATCCACAGATAACATTTAAATCAGAAACTTTTATTTCTCTAGCAGTTATTTCTTGGACATATTTATTACATACCTATTATGCCAATAATGGTATTGATTATCGTTATTACAAGATGAAAGGTTCAAGAAAATACTATGATAGAACAAAACATGGGGCATATAAACATTGGGAATTAGAACGTTGCCTAGATGATAAAAATAGTCCAATAGACTCTGAAACAACTAACAATCTCAAATTTTTAATAGGAATCCGACATGAAATAGAACATCAGATGACAAATAAGATAGATGAATCTATTAGTGCTAAATTACAAGCCTGTTCTATTAATTATAACTACTATATCAAGAAATTGTTTGGCAAAGAATATGGTGTAGATAATCAATTAGGATTTGCAATACAGTTTTCTCCTGTTACACCAGAGCAGAAAAAGGATTTACTCAATAATAGCAAATTGACTAATAATGTAAAAAATTTTATCTCAGAGTTTGAAGAAAACCTTAAGGAAGAAGATGTTCGTAGTCCCAAATATGCTTACAGATTGCTTTTTACTCCTTTAAATGCAAACAGAAAAGGTCAGGCTGATAAGGTGATTGAATTTTTGAAATCAGGAACTGAGGGATCTGAACAATTAAACAAAGCGTACGCTGTAATAAAAGAAACAGAGAAGAAAAAATATCGTGCAAAAGATGTTGTTCAAATTATGCACGATAAAGGATATACATGGTTTAATACAAGTATGATGACTGACTATTGGAAAAATACTTTAGGCAGTCGTGAGAATTATGGCATTCTTCTATCGAATAATCAATGGTTTTGGTACGAGAATTGGATTCCTGTAATTGAGGCGCATTGTAAAAAAACGCAGCCTACTATAAAACCAGAATCTATAAAAAATGGTTACTATGCATCGGAAATTGTTTCGGAAATGGTACAGCTTGGTTATGAAAATTTTACTATGAATAGTTTTGTAAAATTTTGGCGTAATCACATGAATATTAATAAAAATAATACTAAATATGGGTACAGTATGCCGAATAACAGATTTGTGTGGACAGATGAATTCTTTCAACTAGTAAAAAAATATTGTGAAGATAATAAAATGAATTTTATAAAAAAAGAATAAATTCTATTTGCTAATCTAATATTGACAATATCAGTGAAACAAAATCTGTGGAATCTATTCGATAAAGACAGCACCAAAGTTACGAAAAGACACAACATCAGATAATATAACGTAGATGATAAAAAGCGGAAAACCGGGCACATTTGTGTTCGGTTTTTCACTTAAAAAACATCATTGCAAATTGATTTTTTCACTTTTTCGTGATACGATTAATTTGATTATTATGTAGATGTAGGAGGCTTGAAATGGCTGTTTGTTATGATAGATTATTTCACTTGCTCATTGATCGAAAGATGACAAATTCTCAGCTTAAAGAGCAAGCAGGTTTTAGTGCAAATATTATTACACGACTTAAAAGGGACGAATATATTTCGATTGAAAGTATTGAGAAAATTTGCCGAGTACTAAACTGTGGCGTAGACGATGTTTTGGAATTTACTACGGAGGAAAATGATAATGAATGATACACAGCAAAAAATAGCTGCCAAAAAATTTGCTGCCGATTGGAAAGGAAAAGGCTATGAAAAGGGACAAAGCCAACCGTTCTGGCTTTCTCTGCTTCGTGATGTTTATGGCGTAGAGCATCCAGAGCAGTTTATCACCTTTGAGGAACAAGTGCATCTTGATCATACTAGCTTTATAGATGGAACAATTACATCGACAAAGGTTTTGATAGAGCAAAAGGGCTTGGGTAAGGATCTGAAAAAGCCAATCAAGCAGTCTGATGGGACTTTACTTACACCTTTTCAGCAGGCGAAGCGGTACATTACAGAATTGCCATTATCACAACACCCTCGCTGGGTAGTGACCTGCAATTTTGAAAGATTCTTTGTTTACGATATGGAACGTCCGGGCGGAGAACCAGAGGAAATACTTTTGGAAAATCTGGAAAAGGAATACTACCGCTTACAATTTCTTGTGGACAATGGCAGTGAGCATCTGAAACGTGAAATGGAAGTATCTATTGCGGCAGGCGAAATTGTGGGACTTCTTTATGAAGCTTTTCATAAGCAATATGCAGATCCGGATAGCGAACAGGCATTGAAAAGCTTAAATGTTCTCTGCGTCCGTTTGGTATTTTGTTTATATGCTGAGGATGCCGGAATTTTCGGTCATCATGGTATGTTCCATGATTATCTGGCTGAATTTGACGCAAGAAAAATGCGGCGTGCTCTTACAGACTTGTTTAAAATTTTGGATACAAAGCCTGAAGATCGTGACCTATATCTGAAAGACGATTTTCCAGAATTAGCAGCATTTCCCTATGTAAATGGCGGTCTGTTTGCGGACGAGAATATCGAAATCCCGCCTTTTACCGATGAAATTCGGGAATTGCTGTTAAGTAAAGCTAGTGATGATTTCAACTGGTCGGAAATTAGTCCGACAATCTTCGGGGCTGTCTTTGAAAGTACATTGAATCCGGAAACCCGACGAAGCGGCGGTATGCACTATACTTCTATTGAAAATATCCATAAGGTCATTGACCCGCTTTTCCTGGACGAACTGAAAAAAGAATTTTCTGATATTTGTGAAATTGCGGTGGAGCGCACGAAGGAGCGAAAACTCAAAGAATTTCAGAAAAAACTGGCATCCCTCAGCTTCTTAGATCCAGCCTGTGGCAGTGGAAACTTCCTGACGGAAACCTATTTGAGTCTCCGCCGTCTGGAAAACGAGGTGCTTCGGGTCTTGTCACATGGGCAGATTGCTTTTGGTTATGCAGATTGGAACCCCATTCAGGTGTCCTTGGGACAATTTTACGGTATAGAAATCAATGATTTTGCTGTTACAGTTGCTAAAACCGCATTATGGATTGCTGAAAGCCAAATGATGAAGGAAACCGAGGAAATTGTGCTTATGCATTTGGAGTTTCTTCCATTGAAATCTTATACGAACATTACTGAGGGGAATGCACTACGTGTTGACTGGGAGGACGTTGTTCCGAAGCAGAAACTATCGTATATTATGGGAAATCCACCGTTTGTTGGGGCACGACTTATGGCACAGGACGGTGTTCAGAAGAAAGAAGTTCAAGATATTTTTGGAAATATCAAGGATGTGCAAGATTTAGATTATGTAACTTGCTGGTATAAGTTGGCTGCTGAATATATTCAGAACACAAGAATACAAGTTTGTTTTGTTTCAACTAATTCGATTTGCCAAGGCTCGCAGGTGCCGATTTTATGGAACGTGTTATTTAACGATTATCATGTTCACATCAATTTTGCATACCAGACATTTAAGTGGAACAGCGAATCTTCAATGCAGGCGGCAGTTCATTGTGTTATTGTAGGATTTGCTGGATTTCATCGGAATGAGAAATGGATTTTCTCAGATGGATCAAACGGAAAAATTGTTTCCAATATTAGTCCATACTTAGTAGAAGGAAATGATATTTTCGTTGTGGCAGTCAAAAAATCCCTTTGTGGAATGCCTAAAATGAACTTTGGAAATCAACCACGGGATGGCGGATTTTTTGTCATTAAAGAGGAGGAGTATCAAGATATTATAACAGAGGAGCCCGAACTTCAAAAATGGCTTCATCCTTATATTGGTGCAGACGAGTTTATCAAAGGGAAAAAACGTTGGTGTCTGTGGCTTAAGCACGCTTCTCCAAAGGATATCATGAACAGCAAAATCCTTTCTGAAAAGGTAGAAGCTGTACGACAATTCCGACTTTCTTCGAAAGCGAAAACAACAAACGGTTATGCAAAAGTGCCCCAGTTGTTTGCACAAATTACACAGCCAGATGATGTTGATTTTCTTATTATACCGAGTGTTTCATCAGAACGAAGACGTTATGTACCCATTGGCTTTGCTACATCGAATATTATTTCGTCTAATGCCGTGCAAATTGTCCCTAATGCAACATTGTATCACTTTGGTATATTGACCTCAAATATTCACATGGCTTGGATGCGTGCGGTTTGCGGTAGATTAAAAAGTGATTATCGGTATTCCAAGGAAATTGTATATAACACATTCCCTTGGCCAAACCCAACGGATGCACAGAAAACAAAAATTGAACAGACTGCTCAAGCTATCCTTGATGCACGAGCACAGTATCCTGATTGTAGCTTTGCAGATATGTATGGCGAAAAGATGTATCTGTTCCCCGAACTGCTGAAAGCCCATCAGAATAATGATCGAGCAGTCATGCAGGCTTATGGTTTTTCCATCAAAGATATGACAGAAAGTTCTTGTGTAGCTGAATTGATGAAGAGGTATCAGGGGTTGGTTGATAAAGAAAAGTAGTGTGAAAAATTACAAAAGTATTATATGAAGATTATACATAATGATTTGGAGGAAGCGAATTATGGGTGTGAGATTAACAGGAATAAGCACACCAATGGGCGGTGTTTCATGGGAGTATACAAACAAAGCAGAGAAAGATTCCGTTCCTCTGCTAACCTACCCAGGTCAAAAGATAAAAGTATTTATTAGTTCTATTTGCGGTGTTGAAAGATATGACAAAGTTCGATCTAAGTTAAAGAGTTCTATAGAAGCTACGCAATTAGCAGATGTATATCTTTTTGAGGAAGCAGGAGCTGCTTCATTGTCTGCTGGTTCTCATTATACATGGGCGTTAGAAGATAGTGATATTTGTATTTTCTTAATCGATAATTTCGATGGAATTAAACCGGGAGTACAAGCAGAAATTGACACAGTCAAAAAGCACAATATAAAGGCTTTATACTACTTTTGCGATGAAAAGAAAAAAGAGAAAACTGTGCTGGAACAAAGTTTAATGGGAGCACAGTTCGCTAAAAGCAAAACAATTCACAATTTCGATGAACTAAGTAAAAATGGAGCTTGTGATTTGATAGATGATATTGTAACGATATATCATAATTACTGTAAACACAGAATCGCTCCAAAATTTAATGAAATTGATGAGATTCAGAGCGTAGAGGTTGTTGGAACAGAAAAATATCAGTTGCCGACAATACCTAAAGCTACATTAAAAAATGTGGATAAATGCAGAGATTATATTTTGAAGTTCGTGCTTGGCTATCTGCGAGGCAAATATCATGATGAAAAGGAAAAGACAAGCGAGTTTGATGATTGGGGAATTCAGTTTCTGCCAGTTCTTTTTGAGGGACAGTCAATAAAGCATTTCAATACTGCAATGTTTTTGGAAGAATTAAGAGTGCAACAGGAATCTGAATATTTTCAAATTGTTCAGATTCGTTGGCAGGCAATTCAAACTTATTTTGTTGGAAATATCGAAAAATGTGTAGAACATCTTGAAGCAGCATTAAGCCTTGCAAAGGAAACTGCTCAGCCTGCATGGGTTATTAAAGACATTTTGGTGGATTTACGTAACCAGCATTGGACTCGTTGTACTACAAGAAATGAATTTTACGATACACCTGCACAAAAGGAGTTAACGGAAAGTGACGAAGAACTTTATTACCCTATTCTTGACCGTATCAATGAATCATTGAACGGAAAATACATAGAAGGTTTGTACAAAAAGAAAACAGAATCACCTTATGCAGTTACCATAGGTAATGACTTGGATCAATATGCTGAAATGCTTGCAAGCTCCTTTATTGTATCTATGTATAATGGCTCTTTAACTCATATTCTGCTCATCTATGATAAAATTAAAGATTTTGTATTTTATCTAAGTTGTAAATATAGTGATTGGAATATTAGACTTAACTTATATAAACTTGCAATCTTCAATGGAAATGAAAAAGAAGTTAAAGGCATCCAAAATTCGTATCCCGAAGTTTTAAATAAATTGAATGCTGATGAGGCATTGTCAATTATGGATTTTTGTTCAAATCATCCAATAAAATATAAAAGGTTCAATAGTCAGCTATTGGCATTTGGTGCGGTAGGGTATTTTCTAGATGATAAAGCTTTTGAAAGGTACGAAAAATTTATAGTCGCAGAAATTAAAGATTGGTTGAGCAGTGATAATTCTATTGTGGCTATCGGTCAGAATATATTTAAGTCGCTTTCAGGAGTTGCTTATCGCATATCACAGGATACATTAGGCGAAATATGTTGTCAATTTATTGAAAGACATTATAGCCGATGGTATATGGATATGTTTAAGTTGCTTGCTAATCATATAGATTTGAGAAAGATGAGCAATGAATCTGCGCAAATCTTAGTGAAGAATATAAACGATATACTTGATAACGAAAATGAACGAGAACAGATTAATTATTTTCCGGCTTTTTTGTGGGTTCTTCGAAAGCAAAATCGTCTTTTGACAAATGATATGGATAAAAAGATAGCTGAATATTTTCCAATCTATTATAACGGTGCTTACAAATTAGAAACTAGCGAAAATGAAAAGCAGGATATACCTGAGTTTGTCCGAGATTATATTGAACACATCAAGGAAAATAATGAAACGCAAGGAAAAGGTGGTGCTTATTTTGGACATGGCATACGTGAGATTGCAACAGTAAGAGCTATTTTGTTGGGAAAAGAGTTTGAATGTAATTCTGAAACAATGGACATGCTCATATCTGTAGTTGCAGATACCCTTCTTATTTCTAAGGAATCTATTTCTGTAAAACTTGATGCAGTAGCACTCTTAATTTGTGTAGCAATCAAATATCCAAAAGATTATCTGCGAAATCAAGTAGTCTATAAGAAATTGTTTGAACAGCAGGAAGCGATTGAAGTTGAAGATCATTCTGTTATGTGCTCTAACATTGATGGTATTTCTTTAAAAATTGGATTACAGTTTTTGTATGCAGCTATGGGCAAAGATGTATATGGAGAGATTCTCGAATTAATGCCGTATATTCAAGAGGATGTTGCAACAACTATCGCAGTATCTCGCTTGATTGTTAAATATTTGGAAACTACTGATACAGTTAAGTTACCTTCAAGAGTAGAAGGAGTAATTCTCCAAAATGTTTTGCAATGGCTTCATTCCGAGTATACAGACATAAGGTGGAATGCTACACGCATACTTCTCACTTTGTCCCGCAACCCGGAGAACGCTGGCATTGTAAATCGTCAACTAATAAATATTATTGATTCTAATAGCATGTATATCAAAAATTTAATTATGCGACATATCCATAAAATAAGCGGAATTACTGACAAAACCAAGGAATATATTATCTCAAAATGTAAGCATGATGCTAATTTTGTCGTTAGAAGGGTTTGTTCTGAAGTGGAAAGTAATGTTAGTGATAGAGAATAAACTCTCTCTATTTGCTTTATTGCATATTTCTCGTTATTATAGTAATTATAGTATATTATTAATAGCAATTGGGGTATATGTTTATGGACACATATTTGGAGAAGCCGGAGAAATCTGGCTCCTCTTTTAATATGTCGTGATGTTTTTCTATTTTATTTCAATGTTCTGAAAGTCCTTTGCACTATTCATTCCATCCACCCAGTTACATAAAATCACAATACTCTCTAAATTTACATTAATATATGTATGCCACCTTTTCGCCCACCAAGTACTTTCTTTCCTTTTAGATCATCCCATGAGAAATCCGGCATTTCTTCCCGGGCGACAAGGAAGTTGCCTGCACGCTGTGTCAGCTGTGCAAAGTTGACGACATAATCATTTGCCCCTTCGTTGTAAGTGTAGATGGAAGCTTCTGATCCCATAAAGCCGATATCTGCCTCGCCGGAGAGAACGGCGGTCATTGTCTTATCGGCGCCAAATCCAGTATTCAAAGTGATATCAAGACCCTCATCCTCAAAGTATCCGTTTTCGATTGCCGCATACATCGGTGCATAGAAAATAGAGTGTGCGACTTCGTTTAAAATGACTTTAGTAGGCTCTTTTTCTGTCGGTTGCTTTGTTTGCTTTTCTGTTTTTTCGCTGCCACATCCACTGACGGTAAGTGTGAGAAGGGCAGCGGTAATTAAATACACAATTGGTCGCTTTTTCATAATCTTTTCCTCCAAAAGATTTGTATGATTTCTATTAGTATATGAAACGGTAGAAAAATGTGTTTCCAAAATAGAACAATCGAAGATTGACTGCCATGTTGCTTTTTTTAGGAAAGTTATGGTATAGTGAATAACCGAAACAGGAAGAGTTTATGAAAATAAAATATTTGGGAGAGATGTTATGGGAGAAATATTGATGCAGGCGTTTTCGTTTGTTGCAATTATTATTCTCGGCTATGTGTTGCGCAGTCGAGGATTTTTTAAGGAAGAGGATTTTTATGTCATTTCAAGGATTGTGCTGAAGATCACACTTCCTGCGGCGATCGTTTCTAACTTTTCGGGGATGAGTTTGGAACCATCCATGCTTCTGATCAGTCTTCTCGGACTTGGGGGCGGTGTGATCCTGATTGGGACTGCATGGTTGATCAGTACGGGGAAGTCAAAGGAAGAGCGTGCATTTTCTATTTTAAATATGAGTGGGTATAATATTGGAAATTTTACAATGCCGTTTGTGCAGAGTTTTCTTGGACCAGCGGGGATTGTGGCAACAAGTCTGTTTGATTCGGGGAATTCCTTTATCTGTCTTGGAGGTGCATACAGCATCGCTTCTATGGCAAAGGGGGAAGGCGGTGGATTTAAGATCAGGACGATTTTTAAGACGCTGTTAAAGTCTGTGCCGTTTGATGCATATCTTCTGATGACCGTATTATCGTTGCTGCATCTTAGCCTTCCGGCTCCGGTTGTATCGTTTACAAAAATCATTGCAAATGGAAATGCCTTTATGGCGATGCTGATGATCGGTGTTGGATTTAAATTGTCCGGAAACCGGGAACAGATTGGAAAAATTGTAAAAATCTTGAGTGCCCGGTATGCGGTATCAATCGTATTGGCGCTTGCCTTTTACTTTTTGCTTCCGTTTCCGCTGGAATATCGCCAGGCGCTTGTGATTCTCTGTTTTAGTCCGATTGCCTCGGCAGCACCGGCATTTACCGGAGATTTGAAAGGAGATGTGGGGCTTGCAAGTGCGGTGAATTCCATCTCAATTGTAGTCAGCATTGTTCTGATCGTGGCAGTATTACTTTTGATTTTGTAAAAATAGAAGATTTTTGAAAGAGAAAAGAAGTGTGGACACTGTTTATAGAAGAAAACTATAAATAGTGTCCATTTATTATAAATAATGATTGGACGAAGACAATATAGAAACCTATACTGATAGTAGAGTGTGTTTCTTGAAATTTGTTGGTAAAATGCAAGAACAGACTCACAGAGAAAAAACCTGTCGGAGAGACAGATTTTGAAGAAACAGAAGAAACTAGGAGGGAATGAGATGAATTTAACAGATTCAAAAGCAAAGCTGGCAGTAGGAGGTGCTCTTTGTGGAGTGGTAGCAGTACTGCTGGCAATTTTTGGAAATCCCGGAAATATGGCGATCTGTATCGCATGTTTCATCCGTGATACGGCGGGGGCGCTTGGGATGCATCAAGCAGCGGTCGTACAGTATGCAAGACCGGAGATTATAGGGATTGTATTGGGAGCATTTATTATTTCGGTTGTGACAAAAGAGTACCGTTCAACAGCTGGATCTTCTCCGATGATCCGGTTTGTCCTTGGTATCATCATCATGATCGGTGCGTTATTGTTTCTTGGCTGTCCGCTCCGTATGGTACTTCGTATGGCAGCAGGAGATCTGAATGCTTACGTAGGATTGATTGGATTTGTAGCAGGAATCGCAACAGGAATTGTAGCATTAAAGCAGGGATTCAGCCTTGGAAGAGCACACGAGACAAATAAGATGAATGGTGCCGTGCTTCCGGTATTAATGCTTGGCATTCTTGTGATGATTCTGATGGGATCTTCTCTTTTGATCGCAAGTGAAAAAGGACCTGGAAGTATGCATGCACCGGTGTGGTTAGCACTGATCGGAGGAATTGTATTTGGAGCACTTGCGCAGAAAACGAGAATGTGTTTTGCAGGAAGTATCCGCGATATTATGTTAATGAAAAACTTTGACTTGTTCTCAGTGATTGCAGCTCTGTTTGGAGTGATGCTGATCTACAACATTGCAACTGGAAATTTCCATCTGAGCTTTTCAGGACAGCCGGTTGCACATGCACAACATTTGTGGAATATTCTTGGAATGTATATTGTAGGGCTGGCAGCAACACTTGCAGGCGGATGTCCGCTCCGTCAGCTTGTATTGGCTGGACAGGGATCTTCGGATGCGGCAGTGACAGTTGCAGGAATGTTTGTCGGTTCTGCACTTTGCCATAATCTGAAGCTTGCTTCTGCAGCAGCAGCGGCTGCCACAGCAGAGACGGAGGCAGTTGTCGGAGGACCTGCAATCCAAGGGAAAATTGCAGGGGTAATCTGCATTGTTGTTCTGCTGATCATTGCATTTGCAGGAAATAAGCGAAAATAAAGCAGAAGAAATATCAGAAGGAAGAGAGGTCGACAGTATGAAAGAAGTAGATGCAAGAGGACTTTCTTGTCCGGAACCGCTGATGATGACAGCAGATGCATTAAAAAATGAAAAAGGTCCGGTGAAAGTGCTTGTCAGTGAAGTGAATCAGAAGATGAATGTGGAAAAGTATGCAAAGAGCCATGGGAAGACTTACAAATCCAGAGAAATTGGATCAGAATTCGAGATCATTATCGAGTAAGGCGACGGAAGATACATACTAATTAGACGGTACAGAAAAAATATGCTCTGCCTGATGAAATATCATCATTGGGCAGGGCATTTTTTACACTGGTTTTTGAAAAAGTTTTTCGGTTACATCTATACTTTGAATGACATATCATGTATAATAAATTTATTGTGGTGCAAAAAGAAAGGGAACTTTCCAAGGGCACAAAGTGCGGAAGATTCCGCTTTAGGATAGTATCGTTAGCCGTTGATTTGATGGCAAGAGGCGGTTGACAGGAAGGAACGGGTTTGAAGAATGAGTGAAAAAGAACTGAGCGCGGAGGAAATCAAAAGAAATACATTGCCACTTTTACGGCATGCGGAAACTATTTATGTGTTGATGTCTGCATGCACAAAGATGCCGTATGTTGTCTGTGATGCGGAGACGTATGATGATGAGGTACTTGTATTTGTCAATGAGCAGGCAGCAAAGCAGGAGGCGGTCCGTCTTCTGCAGCAGGGAGAACCGGTTCAGGTTGTATCAGTAAAGAATGAGTCCTTGCTGGCATTTTACATCAGCCTGCTTCCAATTGGGGCAAATTGTTTGCGGGTGAATAAAGGAACACAGATCGAGACGGTGGTTCAGTTAGATGAACTGATCCGGAGACCGGATGGAGACCATCTTCCAGAGGGACAGATCCGTATTGAGAATCCCGAGTTACATTTGACGGCGCTGTATTTTGCACAGGAATTTCGCAAGAAGAGAGAGGGCGGGATTACCGAAGAACTTAAAGAGTTAAATGAAGAGATGCTGGCACATTTCCGCAGGGGGAAATATATTGTTGCAGTACAGAAAGAAGGACAGCAGATTCCGATTCTGAGAGAAAAGGACGGACAAATGTATCAGCCATTATTTACAGATATTCAAGAATTTAACAAGTTTAATAAAGAGAAAAACTTAAAGGCAGCGATCATAGAGTTTTCGAATCTGCCAAAATTTCTGGCGCCGGAGGCAAAAGGTGTGATCATTAATCCAAATGCAGTGAATATCAAATTGGATATGGCACGTCCAAAGCAACCGTCAGAAGAGCAGAATCAGGCACAGGCAACGGAACAAAAACAGGCAGAAGTGTAGCAGACAGAGCGGGCAGTAAATCAGGAAGCAGTAGAAAATAGAAACAGATATATGGAAAAGAAAAGTACCTTTGGCGGACACAAAATACAGAGTGTCTTCCGAAGGTCTTTTTATTGCATGGAAAATCTTCCGACAGACAGAAACAAAAGTGGAGGGTTTGTTTCTTTTTTAGAAAGGGATATTGATTTTTGAGTCAAATATGCTATATTTGTTACATTCAAAGGAGGAGAAGCGTATGAAAGAACGCGTGTTAAAGGAATATTTTTCCATTCCGAACTTGATGGGATATTTTCGGATTTTGTTGATCCCGGTATATTTATTCCTTTATATTCAGGCGGAGACAACGGAAGAATATTATATGGCTGCAGTTGTGCTGCTTGTTTCTTTCTTGACAGATCTTTTTGATGGAAAGATTGCAAGAAGATTCGATATGGTGACGGAATTTGGGAAAATTTTGGACCCTGTGGCAGATAAGTTGACACAAGGGGCGATGGCGATCAGTTTTTCCTATAAATATCCGGCGATGGGGATTTTGCTGTTCGTGTTTTTAGGAAAAGAGTGCCTGATGGCAATACTTGGCTTATATATGATGAAAAAAAATTACCGGATGGATGGAGCACAGAAGCATGGAAAGGTATGTACAGCGGTACTTGATCTTGTGATGATCCTTGTATTGATTCTTCCGGGCATGTCGATTTTGATCGTCAATGTTCTTGCTGGAATTGCAATCATAGTCATGCTTAGTTCCTTGGCATTATATTTGAAGATGTACTGGAAGGTGTGGAAGAGTATTGCAGGAGGAAACCAAAAAAAGGAAATAGAGAATGCTTCTGAGAAAGAGAAGGAGGATAAGAAAAAGCAGGAAGCAAACATTCAGGAGAGAGAGGAAGGGGAATCGAAGAAGAAAGGCAGGAGAGGTCGTATGTGGAAAATCATACTGACAGTATGTATCATTGTTGTAATTATTGCAGTTGTTCTGATTCCTTATTTAAAACAGCCTAAAATTACAGAAGAAACAAAGAAAAATTTCAGTGCAGAAAAATTTTATGGAGAAAGCGCATCGGGAGAGCGGGCGAAAATCATACCGGAAAATGGGGAAGCTTTGGAGGAGCGGATCCGCATGATTTCGCAGGCGAAGGAAGAGATTATTTTATCTACCTATGATATAAAGGCAGATATCAGTGGAAAGCAGGTGCTTGCTGCATTATTGGATGCGGCAGATCGAGGAGTGAAAGTATCCATCGTAACGGATGGGGTTCCTTATGTGACTTCCATCTGGGGAAATCCTTATTTTCTTGCACTTGCAGGACAGGAAAATGTAGAGATCAAAATCTATAATCCACTTCGTTTCTGGCAGCCGTGGAAACTCATGGGACGTCTTCATGACAAATATCTGATCGTAGACCGGTCAATGTACATTTTAGGAGGAAGAAATACATATGACTTCTTCCTCGGAGACCAGCCGGGCTATCAAAACTATGACTGGGATATACTTGTCTGTGTACCAGAAGGAAAGAAAGACACATCTTTAGAGCAGGTAAGAGATTATTTTTCATCTGTGTGGAAGATTTCAGACTGCAAGCTGTATGGAAAGAGCCCGATCTGGAAGTGGAATCCGTCGGTGAAAACGGCAGAAGGAGAATTGCGCAGACGTTACAAGGAGATTGCAAAAGAGCATCCGGACTGGATCATGGAAAAAGATTACACAGAAGAGACAGTAGAAGTGAAAAAGATGACATTGCTTTCAAATCCGACGCATGTCTATGCAAAAGAGCCGGTTGTTTTTTATGAGATGACGGAACTGATGAAGCAGGCAGATCATGAAGTGCTTTTTCATACACCTTATATTATCTGTAATGACTGGATGATGAGACAGCTTGTAGAGGTATGTGAAGGTGAAAAAGAAATCCGGATGATGACGAACTCTGTAGCGAACAATGGGAATCCATTTGGTGCGATGGATTATCGGAGAAATCGCGGGAAAATCATTGACACTGGCGTACAGATCATGGAGTATGACGATGGCGTTTCTTACCATGGAAAATGTTTTACGATCGATGGGCGTCTGACCGGAATCGGCTCCTTTAACTGGGATATGCGAAGTGCCTATCTAGATACAGAACTGATGCTTGTAGCTGACAGTGAGGAACTGACCAGACAGATGAATCAGGCCATGGCAAAGTATGAAGAAAAGGCATTGAAAGTTGTAGATGAGAGTCGGTATGATCTGAAAGAAGGACAAAAGCCAAGGAAGCTTAGCGACAAGAAAGCATTTCGGATCAAAGTACTCGATATATTTGGCTCCTGGGCAAGATTTTTAATGTGAATTAATTGACAATAGCAGAAAAATTATGTATACTGGACAAGACATGGAAGAACAGAGCAATCGGGTTCCATGCAAATATTTATTGACCACCCACAGATGTGGGGAAAGGCCATACGGACAGCCGGGTCAACTGCCGATAGGTGATATTATTACCGTTATTGATTGAGTTAGAAGCTCAATTTTATAAGTTGGTTACTTTATAACCAGTGCGTGAATGCGTGCATCAACTTGTGAAATGGTCAATAAGAGTAGTAAAAGTAAAGTATTTGCTATATAGACTCTAAGCTTTGTTATTCTATTAAAAAAATGGAAGAGATTTCGATTACTGATTACAGTAGGAGAAATGTAGATTGAGATAGAATAAAATATAGATTAAAACGCAAGTAATGGAATGGATTCACATTATTTGCGTTTTTTTAGTGTCTGGGAAATTACTTTGGAGTTCTTGCAATCAAAAAGATACTGCGTGTGGGGATAGCGACTCGCAGAGAGCAGATCGGAAAATATGCTGGGGGAAAGGCAAATGGAAAATAAAATCAGATTGTATGGATTTAACAATCTTACAAAGGTATTAAGTTTTAATATTTATGATATCTGCTATGCGAAGACGGCGCGGGAGCAGAAAGATTATGTGGCATATATTGATGAGCAATATAATTCCGAGAGGCTTACGAATATTCTTGTAAATCTGACGGACATGATCGGTGCAAAAATCTTAAATATTGCAAAACAGGATTATGAGCCTCAGGGGGCTTCCGTGACAATTTTAATCTCAGAGGAGAGCAAACTGCCAAGTGGCGAAATACAGCTTGCGCATTTAGATAAGAGTCATGTGACGGTTCATACTTATCCGGAATACCATCCGGAGAGCTGTCTCGCTACGTTCCGGGTAGATATTGAAGTTGGAACATGTGGGGAGATTACACCGCTTTCTACATTGAATTATCTGATTCAGTCGTTTGACTCTGATATTATTACGATGGACTATCGGATCCGGGGATTTACAAGAGACGTGGATGGGAAGAAACTGTTCATGGACCACAAGATTGCATCGATCCAGGAATACATTATGCCGGAGATTTTAAGAAGATACGATGCGATTGACATTAATGTGTACGAGGCAAACCTGTTTCACACGAAGATGATGGTAAAAGAGTTGGATCTTCAGGACTATTTGTTTAAGACAGATGTCTATGAATTACCGCCGACCAAAAGACTGGAGATCATCAATAGTCTGAGGCGGGAAATGATTGAGATTTTCAGTGGAAGAAATATTTTTTAGAGAGTTAGAAATATCTGGTCAGACAGCCGGATCATGGAATCGAAGTTACGAAAACGAATCCATGACAGGAGGATAAAAAATGGAAAAATTATCACAGACAAGAGCGCCGATCTACGAGGCGTTAGAAGCGTTCAGAAAGCAAAGAGTTGTTCCGTTTGACGTGCCGGGACATAAAAGAGGGAGAGGAAATCCCGAGCTTGCAGAGCTTTTAGGAGAAAAATGTGTGGGAATGGATGTCAATTCTATGAAGCCGCTAGACAATCTGTGTCATCCAATCTCGGTGATCCGGGAAGCAGAGGAACTGGCGGCAGAGGCATTTGGAGCAGCACATGCATTTCTGATGGTCGGAGGAACAACCTCGGCGGTACAGAGTATGGTGCTTTCCACTGTGAAGCGAGGGGAGAAGATCATTCTTCCGAGAAATGTACACCGGAGCGTGATGGGAGCAATGGTGTTGTGCGGAGCGATTCCGGTATACGTCAATCCGGAGTGCGATGACAGACTGGGGATTCCGCTTGGGATGAGTGTGAAAGCAGTTGAGAAGGCAATTCTGGAAAATCCGGATGCGAAAGCGGTGCTTGTTAACAATCCGACTTACTATGGGATCTGTTCTGATTTAAGAAGTATCGTAGCGCTTGCACATGCCCATGGGATGCTCTGCCTTGCCGATGAGGCGCATGGCACACATTTTTACTTTGGGGATAATCTTCCGGCATCTGCGATGGCGTGCGGGGCAGACATGGCAGCAGTATCGATGCATAAGTCGGGGGGAAGTCTGACGCAGAGCTCTCTTCTTTTGACCGGACCGGAGGTGCATGAAGGGTATGTCAGGCAGATCATTAATCTGACACAGACGACAAGTGGTTCCTACTTGCTGTTGTCAAGCCTTGACATTTCCAGAAGGAATCTGGCGCTTCGCGGGAAAGAAATATTTGAAAAAGTAATCCGGATGGCAGAGTATGCGAGAGAAGAGATCAATCAAATCGGTGGGTACTATGCCTATGGGAAGGAAATTTGCAATGGAGACAGCATCTATGATTTTGATATCACGAAGTTGTCGGTACATACAAGAGAAATCGGGCTTGCGGGGATTGAAGTGTATGATCTCCTGCGGGATGAATATGATATTCAGATCGAGTTTGGTGATCTTGGAAATATTCTTGCATATCTTTCCATCGGAGATCGCCCGAGGGATATCGAGCGTCTTGTCAGTGCGCTTTCGGAAGTGCGGAGAAGATTTGGGGGACCAAGCGTAGGCCTTCTTTCCCAGGAATATATCGAACCGAAGGTGATCGTTTCTCCGCAGACAGCCTTTTATGCGGAGAAGGAATCACTTCCACTAAAGGAAAGTGCAGGGAGAGTGTGCAGTGAATTTGTGATGTGCTATCCTCCGGGAATTCCGATTCTGGCACCGGGGGAGAAAATTACAGAAGAGATTCTGGAATACATTGTTTATGCAAAAGACAAGGGATGCTCTATGACCGGACCGGAAGATCCGGACATTGAGCGGCTGAATGTGCTGAAAGGAGTGTAGGGAAGATGGAACTATGGTTTTCTGAGGTACAGACACCTCATGTAAAATTTTCAGTGAGAGTTGACAGACAGCTTTATAGTGGAAAAAGTGAATTCCAACGGATTGATGTGTTTGAGTCGCCGGAGTTCGGCCGAATGCTTGTGTTGGATGGTTACATTATGCTGACGGAGAAGGATGAATTTATTTATCATGAGATGATGACACATATTCCGATGGCGGTGCATCCATCCGTGAAAAATGTGCTTGTGATCGGCGCGGGAGACGGAGGGATTATCCGAGAGCTGACAAAGTATCCGGAAATTGCACACATTGATATGGTGGAAATCGATGAGCAGGTTGTGGAAGTGTGCAGGAAATATCTTCCACAGACTGCCTGCCGGCTAGATGATCCGAGGGTGGAGATTCATTATGAGGATGGGCTTCGGTTTGTGCGGAGCCGGGAAAATCAGTACGATCTGATCATTGTTGACTCGACGGATCCATTTGGACCGGGCGAAGGACTTTTTACAAGAGAGTTTTATGGAAATTGTAACAAAGCCTTGAAAGAGGACGGAATCATGATCAACCAGCATGAAAGTCCATTTTATGATGAAGATGCTATTTCCTGCCAGAGAATGCACAAACGGATCGTGGAATCTTTCCCGATCAGCAAGGTGTACCATGCGCACATTCCGACCTATCCGTCCGGACACTGGCTGTTTGGATTCGCATCAAAAAAATATCATCCGCTCAGAGACTTAAATGATATTGCATGGAACATGAGAGGAATCTCTTGCAGATATTATACGACGACACTCCACAAGGGAGCGTTTTATCTGCCGTACTACGTAGAGGAGATGTTAGAAAATGTTGAATAAAAATGTAGAAGTATTTATGGCATGTGAAAAGGAAGCACATGAGGCGGACATCGTATTGTTCGGTGCGCCGTTTGATTCGACGACGTCTTACCGGCCCGGCACACGGTTTGGAAGCAGTGCGATCCGCAGAGAATCTTATGGGATCGAGTGCTACAGTCCTTACCAGGACAAAGATTTGGAAGATACGAAGGTGATGGATTGTGGAGATCTGGAGCTTTGCTTTGGAAATACAAAAAAGGCGCTTGCGCAGATTGAAGAACAGGCAAAAGAAATCTTAGATAACTCTGCAATCCCATTTATGCTCGGAGGAGAGCATCTTGTGACGCTTGGTGCATTTAGGGCAGTTTTGGAAAAATATCCGGATATCCATATCATTCATTTTGATGCCCATGCGGACTTGCGGGAAGAATATTTAGGAGAGCAGCTTTCGCATGCTTCGGTAATCCGAAGATGCTGGGATCTTGTCGGAGACGGAAGAATTTACCAATTTGGTATCCGTTCCGGTGACCGGGAAGAATTTTATTGGGCAAAAGAGCATGTGACAATGAGAAAATTTGACTTTGAGGGACTTGAGGAAGTGTTGGAGAAACTGGAAGGAACGCCGATTTATTTCACACTGGATCTGGATGTGTTGGATCCATCTGTCTTTCCGGGAACCGGGACACCGGAGCCGGGAGGAGTTACCTTTGATGCACTGAGAAAAGCAGCTGAGAAAGTGTGCAGCCGGGCAAATGTTGTCGCCTGCGATGTAAATGAATTGAGTCCGCACTATGATCCAAGCGGCATCTCAACAGCGGCGGCATGTAAGATTGTAAGAGAAATGTTGCTTGCGCTGAGTAAGTAGAAAAGTTTCCGAAGAAGTTAAACAAAAAATGAAAGAAAAACAAGAGGAAAGAAACAAGGAGGAACAAAAAATGGGTAAAGTGTTGATTGTAGGATGTGGAGGAGTTGCTTCAGTGGCAGTGCATAAATGCTGTCAGAACAGTGAGGTATTTGAAGAGATTTGTCTTGCGAGCAGAACAAAATCAAAATGCGATGCGCTGAAAGAAAAACTCGAAGGAACGACAAAAACAAAGATCACAACTGCACAGGTAGATGCGGATAACGTGGAAGAACTGATTGCACTGATCGAAAAGGAAAAACCGGATGTTGTCTTAAATCTTGCGCTTCCATACCAGGATTTGACGATCATGGATGCATGTCTTGCGACAAAGACACACTATGTAGATACAGCGAACTACGAGCCGGAAGATACGGCAAAATTTGAGTACAGCTGGCAGTGGGCGTACAGAGAACGTTTTGAAAAGGCAGGGATCACAGCACTTCTTGGAAGCGGATTTGATCCGGGTGTGACAAGTGTTTTCTCCGCATATGCATTAAAACATGAATTTGATGAAATCAACTATATCGATATTTTAGACTGCAACGGCGGAGATCATGGGTACCCGTTTGCGACAAACTTCAATCCGGAAATCAATATTCGCGAAGTATCCGCAAAAGGTTCTTACTGGGAAGATGGAAAATGGGTAGAGACAGAGCCGATGGAGATTAAAAGAGTTTATAATTTTGATGGAGTCGGAGAGAAAGATATGTATCTGCTCCACCATGAGGAGATCGAAAGTCTTGCATTAAATATTCCGGGAATCAAGAGAATTCGTTTCTTCATGACATTTGGACAGAGTTATCTGACACATTTAAAATGCCTGGAAAATGTGGGAATGACTTCGATCGAGCCGATCATGTATGAAGGAAAAGAGATCATCCCGTTACAGTTCTTAAAAGCAGTCCTTCCGGATCCTTCTTCACTGGGACCGCGTACAAAAGGAAAGACCAATATCGGATGTATTTTCCAGGGAAAGAAAGATGGAAAGGAAAAGACATATCAGTTATATAATATTTGTGATCATCAAGAATGCTACAAAGAAGTTGGGTCGCAGGCTGTGGCATATACAACTGGAGTGCCGGCGATGATTGGTGCGATGATGATCATGACTGGAAAATGGAACAAACCGGGTGTACATAACATCGAAGAGTTTGATCCAGATCCGTTTATGGATGCGCTCAATACATGGGGACTTCCATGGATCGAATCTCACAATCCAGTGCTGGTGGACTAATGAGCAGCATGGGGAAGGAAGTAGTCTGTACACCATATTTTGTTGTGGATGAGCGAAGACTGCTTCACAATCTTGAGATTTTAAAGCAGGTGGCAGAAGAAAGTGGATGTAAGATCCTTTTGGCGCAAAAAGCATTCTCGATGTTTTCTGTCTATCCGCTTCTTAGAAAGTATCTTTGCGGGACTACGGCAAGTGGTCTTTATGAGGCAAGACTTGGCAAAGAAGAGTTTGGCGGGGAGACACATGTGTTCTCCCCGGCATATCGGGCGGAGGAATTTGACGAATTGCTCCAGTATGTAGATGATCTTGTATTTAACTCTCCGGCACAGGTAAGAAAATATGGGATTCGCGCAAAGAATGCGGGAAAATCTATCGGACTGCGTGTCAATCCGGAGTGTTCCACACAGGAGGGCCATGCCATTTACGACCCATGCGCACCGGGTTCACGGCTTGGAACAACATTAGAAGCATTTGAGGAGGAGCTCGTACCGCTTCTCGATGGAATTCATATGCACACGCTCTGTGAGCAGAACTCAGATGATTTGGAGAAGACGGTCGAAGCGCTGGAGGATAAGTTTGGAAAGTGGCTTCCGCAGATGAAGTGGTTGAATCTCGGAGGAGGACATCATATCACAAGAGCAGATTATGATCGAGAGCGACTTGTGAGGATTATCCGCCGTCTGAGAGAAAAATACCAATTGGAAGTTTACCTGGAACCAGGAGAGGCAGTCGTATTAAATGCGGGAGATCTTGTTGCAAGTGTGATGGAAATCGTGCATAATAATATGGAGATTGCCATACTGGATACATCGGCAGCATGTCATATGCCGGATGTACTGGAGATGCCGTACCGTCCACCGGTACAGAAGTCAGGCAATCCGGGAGAAAAACAATATACTTACCGATTTGCTGGTCCAACCTGTCTTGCAGGAGATGTGATCGGTGACTATTCTTTTGAAAAACCGCTTACAGAAGGAAGCCGTGTGGTATTTGAAGATATGGCGCTTTATACGATGGTAAAGACAAATACGTTCAACGGAATGGCACTTCCATCGATTGTTTTCCGCGATCAAGAAGGAGAAGAACATCTTGTGCGGACATTCGGTTATGAAGATTTCAAAAATAGACTTTCGTAAGATAGATTGTTTTGTTCCACATAAAAGGAAAAGAAAGCCGGGGATGAGATGAAACGTTCAAAACAGATGTCAGAATCCATTGAACTTGGAATTTTGCTTGCTTTGTCAGGCGGATTGATGGATGCCTATTCTTATATTTACAGAGACCATGTATTTGCCAATGCACAAACAGGAAATATTTTGCTATTTGGAATTCAGTTGGCGGAGAAGAACTGGACGGCAGCGCTGCATTATCTGTTTCCAATCAGTGCTTTTGTGGTTGGAATCGCATTGGCAGATATCGTACGCATGAAGACAGATGAGAAGAATTTTCATTGGCGCCAGATTTGTGTGCTGATAGAGGCATTTGTCCTTATTTGTGTTGCATTTTTTCCACAGAGCATGAACACAGTTGCAAACAGTCTAATCTCGTTTGCGTGTGGAATCCAGGTGGAAAGTTTTCGTAAAATTCACGGGCAGGGAATTGCCACAACGATGTGTATCGGAAATTTGAGGAGTGCTACACAGAACCTTTGTGAATACTGGAGTACAAAAAATCGGAAGGCAGTGGAGAAGGGAATGCTCTATTATGGGATTATTATTTGTTTTGTGATGGGAGCTGTGCTTGGAAATGCTTGTATCAGATATCTGCATGGAAAAGCGATTCTCGTCAGTGCGGGACTTCTTGCAGCAGCATTTCTTCTGATGTTTGTCGACAAAGAGAAAGAAGAAAAGGAAGCGGCTTCGCATAGAAAAGTATATAGAAAATAAAAGTGTGCTTCGCAGGAGAATCCATAAGATTAACCTGTGAGGCACACTTTTTATTATAGAGAAATACTCTTTTAAAATTATCGCTCAGATGGAATATGACGCTTAATCGCTTCAAAGCTCTCACTGCTGATCACATGTTCAATCCGGCATGCATCTTCGGAAGCGATTTCCTCGGATACACCTAGTTTCACAAGCCAGTCAGTCAGAAATTCATGGCGCTCATAGATCATCTCTGCAATCTCGCGCCCGGAATCTGTCAGGAAAATGAAACCGGCTTCTGACACAGTAATATGCTTCTTCTCACGAAGATTTTTCATAGCGACACTGACGCTGGATTTTTTGAATCCCAGTTCGTTTGCGATATCGACAGAGCGTACAACCGGGAGCTTTTTACTTAGAACAAGAATGGTTTCCAAGTAATTTTCTGCAGACTCATTTCCAAAAGTTCTCAAAATCTTCGCCTCCTTTTCCAAATAGAAATTTATTTTTGATTTAAAAAAATTACATGAAACTGAAAGTAGTATAACATAGTGGCGAAAAAAATACAAATAAATACTGAGGAGGAGCGAAGCTGTCAGGGAGATCAATAAAATGAAAAATAAAATGAAAAAGTAATTGACAACTAATAATAATTAGATTATACTAATCAACAGATGAAAATGTTTATCAATTTCAACATAGAAAGAAGATGATAGTATGCCGCTGACGATGGTAAGTGTAAATGAACCGAACACGATCATAAGAATCGGGGGAAAAGAAGAAACACGTCGATTTCTTGAAAATCTTGGATTTGTTCCGGGCGGGGTTGTGACAGTCATTTCTGCAAATGGAGGAAATATGATTGTTGAGATCAAAGGTGCCCGAATTGCGATTGGGAAAGATATGGCGAATAAAATTATTGTTTAAAACACTGCGAGACAAACAATCGTCATAGAAGCGCAGAATAAAACAGATTTAGAAAATAAGATCTGATAGAAAGGAATGAGAAAAATTATGAACACATTGAACAAGATACCTTGCGGCAAGACGGTGAAGGTAAAAAAGTTGACAGGGGAGGGACCGGTCAAGCGCAGAATTATGGATATGGGAATTACAAAAGGGGTAGATGTTTTTGTGAGAAAGGTAGCGCCTCTTGGAGATCCGATTGAAGTGACGGTCAGAGGATATGAATTGTCGCTGAGAAAAGCAGATGCCCAGATGATAGAAGTAGAATAATTTTTTTTGCCCACCGATTAGCGAATGCTAACGAAAGAAAGGTGAAACAAACAAAGGGAATTAGCAAAAAAAGGAATAAGAAAAAAGGAGAAGTAGTATGTCAGTAAAAATAGCACTTGCAGGGAATCCAAACTGCGGAAAGACAACGTTGTTTAATGCACTGACAGGTTCCAACCAATTTGTCGGGAACTGGCCGGGAGTTACGGTAGAAAAAAAAGAGGGGAAGTTAAAGGGACATAAAGATGTTGTGATCATGGACTTGCCGGGAATTTATTCTTTATCCCCATATACACTGGAAGAAGTTGTGGCAAGAAATTATCTAATCGGGGAGCGTCCGGATGCAATTTTAAATATTGTGGATGGAACGAATATTGAGAGGAATCTGTATCTTTCCACGCAGCTGATGGAACTTGGAATTCCGGTTGTGATGGCAGTCAATATGATTGATGTGTTGGAGAAGAATGGCGATCGTATCCATATTCAGGAGCTCAGCAAAAAACTTGGATGTGAGGTTGTTGAGATTTCTGCATTGAAAGGAACCGGCATCAAGAAAGCAGCAGAGAAAGCGGTGGGACTTGCACGGCAGAACAAAGCGGTGGTGCCTGTACATGAGTTCTCCAAAGAAGCAGAGCTGATCATTAGAAAAGTAGAAGAAAAGCTAACCGGAATTGTAGAAGAACAACAGAAACGTTTCTTTGCAATAAAACTGTTAGAAAGAGATGATAAGATTGGATCTCAGATGGAACGCGTTCCGGATGTCAGTACAGAAATCCAGGAAATGGAGAACGTGTTTGATGATGACACAGAGAGCGTGATCACCAATGAACGATATACGTATATTTCCTCTATCATTGGATCTTGTGTGACGAAAGGATCTAAGGAAAAATTGACAACTTCCGATAAAATTGACCGTATCGTGACAAACAGATGGTTGGCATTGCCGATTTTTGCGGCAGTGATGTTTCTTGTCTACTATGTATCTGTGACGACAGTAGGAACGTGGGCGACAGATTGGGCAAATGACGGTGTATTCGGAGATGGATGGAGCTTTTTTGGAATCTCGGTTCCGGGTGTTCCGGTTCTTGTAGAAAGTGCGTTAAATGCAATCGGTTGTGCAGACTGGCTGCAGGCATTGATTCTGGATGGAATTGTTGCCGGTGTAGGAGCGGTTTTTGGTTTTGTTCCACAGATGCTTGTGCTCTTTATTTTCCTTGCATTTTTAGAAGCGTGTGGATACATGGCGAGAGTTGCATTTATTATGGATAGAATTTTCCGCAAGTTTGGCTTATCCGGAAAATCATTTATCCCGATGCTGATCGGAAGTGGATGCGGAGTTCCTGGGATTATGGCATCCAGGACAATCGAAAACGACAGAGATCGAAAAATGACAATTATGACAACAACTTTTATCCCATGTGGAGCAAAGCTTCCAATTATTGCACTGATTGCAGGGGCGCTCTTTGACGGTGCCTGGTGGGTAGCGCCGAGTGCTTACTTTGTGGGAATTGCGGCGATTATTTGCTCTGGAATTATTCTGAAAAAGACAAAGATGTTTGCGGGTGATCCGGCTCCGTTTGTTATGGAACTTCCTGCATATCATATGCCGACAGTCGGAAATGTGTTGAGAAGCATGTGGGAAAGAGGATTTTCTTTTATCAAAAAAGCGGGAACGATTATTTTGCTATCGACCATCGTACTGTGGTTTTTGATGAATTTTGGATGGAGTGACGGCTCTTTTGGAATGTTGGAAGCAGAACAGCTTGACAGCAGTATCCTTGCGAAGATAGGAAGTGTGATCGCACCAGTATTTGCGCCGCTTGGATGGGGAGACTGGAAGATGGCAGTTGCAGCAGTAACGGGTCTGATTGCAAAAGAAAATGTAGTAGGAACCTTTGGTATTTTGTTTGGATTTGCGGAAGTAGCAGAAGATGGAGCAGAGATATGGGGTGCGCTTGCAGGAAGCATGACAGCAGTTGCGGCATATTCTTTCCTGGTATTCAATCTGCTTTGCGCTCCTTGCTTTGCAGCGATGGGAGCGATCAAAAGAGAGATGAACAATGCAAAATGGTTTTGGTTTGCAGTCGGTTATCAGACATTGTTGGCGTATGTTGTTTCTCTCTGTGTTTACCAGATTGGAACTTGGATTACTACCGGAACATTTGGAATCGCCACAGCGGTCGCATGTTTGCTTGTGATTGGATTTATGTATCTGCTTGTACGTCCATATAAAGAAAGTAAGACACTTCATGTCAATATGAAAGCAATGGCAGGTGCAAAATAGAAATAAGAAAGACTGCCGGTTCGGAGGAACTCTCTGAGGCAGTCTTTTTTCATAGGAAAGAGATCGGTTATAAACTGAAAAATTATTAAAAAGGAGGAAGGAATATGGGAACAATTGTTGCAGGAATGATCGTTGTAGGGTTAGTAGCGCTCGCAGTGAGAAGCATGGTAAAAGATAAGAAAAATGGAAAATCACTTCACTGTGGCGGAGATTGCAAACATTGTGGTGGGCACTGTCATTAGAGAGAAATAGTTTTCATTTTGGAAAGGACGGTATGAGCCAAAACATGACAGGACAGATTAAAAAAGTAAATGAGACAGGCAACTATCGGCGGACAAAGATGAAAAAAGAGATGGTTCTTCAGAAACTGCGGGAGCAAGGCTGCAGGATTACACAACAGAGGCAGATCCTTTTGGATATTATATTGGAAGAAGACTGTTCTTCCTGCAAGGAAATTTTTTACCGGGCATCTAAGCTTGATCCGGGAATTGGGACGGCAACGGTATATCGTCTTGTCAATAAGCTGGAGGAGATTGGTGCGATCAGCAGGAAGAATATGTATAAAATTGCCTGCGATGAGGAAAATGGCAGCGGAGAAGTATGCAGAATTGAGATGGAGGATCATACTGTACGGTACCTGTCATCAAAAAACTGGAATGAAGTGATTCTTGCAGGGCTGAAAAGCTGTGGATACATCGGAACGCAAAAAGTAAAAGCAGTTGTGATTGAGTCTTGTGTTTGAGACTGATCGTGATAGGACTTTAAAAGATAAAATTTCTCAATAACAGAAAAATAATGGAAATTATCCGCAGGCAGGATTATAATGACAAAAATATTGTAGGAGGGAAGAGGCAGATGAAAAACCATAGATTTTGGGCATGGGCAATGGTCGCATGTCTGTTCATGACACTCTACACAGGCTACAAACATAAATAAATCTAGGAGGGATAAAAATGTTAGATTGTTTTAAATGTATTAACATGAAGAAAACAGGAATCTTTGCGGCAGGAGTTTTGTTTGGTACAGCAGGAGTAAAGCTGCTTGCGAGTAAAGATGCGAAGAAAGTGTATACAAACTGTACAGCAGCAGTACTCAGAGCAAAAGAATGTGTGATGAAGACAGCAACAACAATCCAGGAGAATGCAGAGGATATTTACGAGGAAGCAAAGGAGATTAACGCAAAACGTGCTTCGGAAGAAGAGGCAGACGTATTTGAAGAGGTCGAAGAAGTTGCGTCGGAAACTTGTACTGATGATGAAACGGACAGAGAACTCTAATTGCAGAGAACAGGATGGAATTAACAGAGAGAACACTTGCGGATTTCTTGCCAAAAGGCGAACAGGATCAGCAGGTGTTTCCTTTTAGTTGTTCTACATATGGAAAAGAGGTAAACAGTGAGATTTAAGATAAAACATGAAATAGAGGGACGAATGCGGGTGCATTTTCTGGGAAGTACAATGACATACCGACAGGCGGATACATTACTTTATTATCTGGAAAATAAAAGTGAAGTAATTTCTGCGAAAGTATACGAGCGCACTGGGGATGCGGTCATTCGTTACAAGGGGGAGCGACATAGAATATTGGAAATGCTGCGTAGCTTCTGTTATGATAAGGTAGTTGTTCCGAATGAAGTACTTGAGACATCAGGGAGGGCGCTGAATGCAGCATATCAGGAAAAAATTATAAATAAAATTTTATTCCGATGGATGCGTAAGTGGTTTCTGCCTTATCCGATGACGGCACTGTATACGGCTGCAATGTCTGTCAAATATATTTATCAGGGATTAAAAATACTGTGTAAAGGAAAAATAGAAGTTCCGGTTCTTGATGCGACTGCCATCGGCGTTTCGATTCTGAGAAATGACTTTGACACAGCATCTTCCATTATGTTTTTCCTTTCTATCGGAGAATTGCTGGAGGAGTGGACACATAAAAAATCTGTGGATGACCTTGCGCGTATGCTGTCGCTCAATGTAGAAAAAGTATGGATAAAAAAGAATGATCAGGAAATCCTTGTTGCGGCATCAACCGTAAAAAAAGGAGATTTAATCGTTGTACATATGGGAAACGTTATCCCGTTTGACGGTACTGTAATAGAAGGAGAGGCTATGATCAATCAAGCTGCGTTGACTGGAGAGTCTGTTCCGGTAAGGAGAAGCAGTGAAGATTCTGTCTATGCCGGAACGGTATTGGAAGAAGGAGAGATTACCCTGCGTGTGGAGAAGACTGGTGGTTCGAGCAGATTTGAAAAAATCGTGACGATGATTGAAGCATCCGAGAAGTTAAAGTCTTCGCTGGAAGGAAAGGCAGAACATTTGGCGGATCAGTTGGTTCCATATACGTTTGCAGGCACAGGACTAGTATACCTTCTGACAAGAAATGTGACAAAGGCGCTCTCGGTACTGATGGTAGATTTTTCCTGCGCGATGAAACTGGCAATGCCGATCTCAGTACTATCAGCTATTCGTGAGGCGAGCAAATATCATCTGACTGTAAAAGGCGGAAAGTACCTAGAAGCTGTTGCAGAAGCAGACACGATTGTTTTTGATAAGACAGGAACGCTCACAAAAGCTCATCCGACGGTTGTGGATGTCATATCGTTTAATGGAGATGATCCGGATGAACTGTTAAGAGTGGCGGCATGTATGGAAGAGCACTTTCCACATTCCATGGCTAAAGCGGTTGTGTATGCGGCCAAGAAGCGGAATCTGGAACATGAAGAAATGCATTCCAAAGTAGAGTATATGGTAGCCCATGGAATCTCAACAGAGATTGAAGGAAAGCGGGCGGTGATAGGAAGCTATCATTTTGTATTTGAAGATGAGAAGTGTCGGATTCCAGAAGGAAAAGAAGAGCTTTTTGAGAGTCTTTCCGGGGAATACTCACATCTCTATCTCGCGATGGAACAGGAACTTGCAGCAGTGATCCGCATCGAAGATCCTCTGCGGGACGAAGCAGTGGAAGTGATCCGCCTGCTAAAAGAGGAGGGAATTGCAAATATTGTTATGATGACTGGGGACAGTGAACGGACAGCAGCTTCCATTGCGAAAAGAGTGGGTGTGGATGATTATGATTCGGAGGTGCTTCCGGAGGAGAAAGCGAGATTTGTGGAGAAGGAGAGAGCAAAAGGAAAGAAAGTTATTATGATTGGAGATGGCATCAATGATTCTCCGGCGCTGTCAGCGGCAGATGTCGGCATTGCAATCAGTGACGGCGCAGAGCTTGCAAGGGAGATTGCGGACATTACAATCAGTGCAGATAACTTGTATGAACTTGTTTTGCTGAAGAGACTCAGTGACAGATTGATGCAGCGGATTGGAAGAAATTATCGACTGATTGTTGGAATTAACGCTGCACTCATTGCCCTTGGAGTGGCAGGAATTCTGCAGCCGACAGCATCTGCATTGTTTCATAATACATCAACACTATTCATTGGGCTGGATAGTATGAAAAATTTAATGGAATAGCATATCAAAAAGCGTGTGAGAGATAAGAAGTATCCTTGCTGTCTGTACAGATGGCAGGATACTTCTTTTTTTAACGGAAAGATTATTGAGAAAAATAGATCAATAAAAGTATTGACGAATCAACTTGAATTAGATAATATAAACATAAATTAGAAACAACTAACAAGAGAAGGAGGAAACATGAGTCAGGAAATATTTGAACTTGTGAAGGGGATGGATTTCAAAAAGATCGAAACACAGCTTGCTTTGCAATGCGCACCATTGATCATGGGACTGAAAGTTTCTAATCTTTTTATCATTCCAGCGGAGAATGAAACAGCAGTAAAAATAGTTTTGAAGCACTCAGGAATCTCTTATTTCCGGCTACTTCGGACGACAGAAAAGATCACGTATCTCCTATATCGCAGAAAAGATCTAGAACAAGTGATAGAACATCCAAAGATGAGGGATTTCTTTCAGAAAGAAGGATATGAGCAGCTGACATTAGGAGCTATTTTGTATACCTTTCAGAAACGTTACGAATCTTATATGACAGCAGGAGGAATGTTTCCGCATGAGATGGGGCTGCTTCTTGGATATCCGCTTGATGATGTCACAGGATTTATAGAGCAGAAAGGCAAAAATTATCTTTATGCAGGATATTGGAAAGTATACACGAATATGGGAGAGAAGATTTGCCTGTTTCAGGCATTTGAAGAGGCAAAAGAAGCATTGATCCAAGCGGTTGCCAAAGGAATTCGGATAGAAGAACTAGTCCGGGGATGTGTAGCATAAAAATACATTGTCGATGAAAAAAGAAGCAGAGACAAGGAAAAGATAAGGGGGAAGATTATGGATAAAATTTATGTAGTATATTGGTCACAGACAGGAAATACAGAGGCGATGGCTGAAGCGGTCGCAAGGGGAATCCGTTCAGAAGGAAAAGAAAGTGCGGTTGTAGAGGTGGGAAGCATCTCACCAGAAGAATTAAAGGAAGAGGCGGTGTTTGCACTTGGCTGCCCGGCGATGGGAGCGGAAGTGCTGGAAGAATCAGAGATGGAGCCTTTTGTGGAAACATTGGAAACATTTGTGAAAGGAAAGACAGTTGGCTTGTTCGGTTCTTACGGATGGGGAGATGGAGAATGGATGAGAGACTGGGAAGCGCGTATGCAGCAGGCGGGAGCAAATGTCATCGGAGGAGAAGGTGTGATCTGTCAGGAGACACCGGATCAGGAGGCATTGGAAAAGTGTGAAGAGCTCGGAAAAAATCTTGCAGCTTTGTAGACAGAAGAGAAAAGAAAGGACAGAAAGATGAGCGTTGTAATTGTAGGAGGCCATGACCGGATGGTTTGTCAGTATAAAAAAATATGTAAAGGGTATAAGTGTAAAGCGAAAGTATTTACACAGATGTCTGCAAATCTAAGTGAACAGATTGGCACTCCGGATCTGCTGATCTTGTTTACGAATACCGTATCTCACAAGATGGTACGCTGTGCAGTTGCAGAAGCAGAGAAATGCAACGCAGACATTGTGCGATGTCATACAAGCAGCAAGAGTGCATTGACAGAGATTCTTGAGAATGTATGTGCTTCTTCTGTTTGCTAAGAGGATAGTAAAAATAAGAAAAAAGTAGTTGTAGGCGGCAGGAGTAACTGCCGCCTTTTGCACTGTGTTTCGTGCCGTAGCGGATCAAAACAAAGTTTTGTGCAAGGAAGTCAGCACATAACAATAATCTTCCGCGGGACGATCTGAGCGGGAATGCTTTTCGTGGCATTTGTGTAATAGACGATTAAAAGGCGATCCACAAGAGAGCAGCGGAATGGCTGACCATTTGATCCGACGATATCGGTGGCGGGGGAAACATTTAGTTTTAGTGTATTGTCGTCGTTTGTGAGAGTTTCATCAAAATAGTCTACGGTGATCGTTTCATTTGGCTGCTTTCTCCCAAGGATGACAGCACGGTACTGAGGAGGATAGATAAGTGGAACAGGAACCTGGGCATCGTAAAAAGCCGCGACAGTCATGCCGCGGCGAAGGCGTACTTCACTGATGACATACGTATCACTTGATACGACAACTGTGACAGTACCTTCAGATGTCTGTAAAGTGACAAGGGAGCTGCAACATTCATCGCCGAAAGGGCGAATGTTTTGAATCGTTCCTTCCAGCGGGACAAAAGAAAAGTTAGGCATAAAATATTACTCCTGTTTTTCACCAGTATATGCAGAAGAATATTTTGTGGCACCACTTTCATTCGAATCCAGTTTAGGAGGTTCAAACGGATAGATTGCCTCATAGGATTCCAGTTCAGCAGAGGAGGACGGTGCAGAAGGAATCAGTCCTGTGCAGTCCCATGCAGAAGCTGCAGAAGAAAGATAATCGTAAGAGTCAATGATCTCCTGATTGGTTAGTGTTTGTTCGGAAATTGGCTGAGTATCGGAAGAGATTTTTCCGGCAGGTGCAGCTGTACCGCCTTTTGCAGATTGTTCAGTAATTGGTTTCATAAAAAACTCCTTTCCCGTCTGTAAGTCGTTGATATCCGGTAATAATTTTTTTTAAGATAGAAAAGATATCATAAATAGTATGAGCGGAAAGGAGAAAAATTATGTTTTCAAATGCAGAAAGGCAATGGTATAATAAAAACTGTCAAGAGAGAACTCAGGTAAGAACAATGAGCAAAAATAAAAAAATCGAGATAGAAAAGAGGAAGTATTATGAAGATTGCAATAGATACACATTCACATACGATTGCGAGCGGACATGCATACTGTACGATTCGTGAAATGGCATCGGCAGCTGCAAAGAAGGGATTGCAAGGACTTGCGATTACAGAACATGCTCCAACGATGCCGGGAACCTGTCATCCATTTTATTTTTCTAATTTAAAAGTGATTCCGCGGCAAATGTCGGGAGTGGAGATGCTTTTTGGTGTGGAGTTAAATATTTTAGATGCAGATGGAACAATTGATCTTTCAGAAGCACTGTTAAAAGAGATGGATCTTGTCATTGCAAGTCTGCATCTGCCATGTTTTGCAAAAGGTGCAACTAAGGAAACATACACGGAAGCTTATTTAAAAGTGATGGAAAATCCGTATGTGAATATCATCGGGCATCCCGACGACGGAAGGATCCCGGTAGATTATGAAAAAATCGTGGAGGCTGCTGCAAAGTATGGAAAAATCTTAGAGGTGAATAACTCCTCTCTGACCCCGGGAGGGTTCCGTCAGAATGCGCGTGAGAATCAACATACGATTTTGGAACTTTGCAAAAAATATAAAGTACCTGTGACACTTGCCAGTGATGCACATGTAGATAGTGATGTGGGAAATGTGCGTTATTCTCTGGAAGTTGTACGAGAATGTGGATTCCCGGAGGAACTGATCGTCAATACGTCAATAGAGAAATTGAAAAAGTATATAGGAAGATGTCCAAAGGGATAGGAGTTGTCAGATGAAAAAATCAGTGGACTTTACAAATTTACTGTGATAAAATAGAGGACAGATAAGAGTCTGACAAAGGAGAGAAAAGAATGAGTAAGCAGATTAGGACGGAAGCGACAGATCTATTGTTTGATGCAATTTTGAGTTTGAAAGATAAAGCCGAGTGTTACACTTTCTTTGAAGATATCTGTACGATTAATGAGTTAATGTCATTATCACAGCGTTTTGAGGTGGCCAAGATGCTTCGGGAACAGAAGACATATTTGGAGATTGCCGAGAAGACCGGCGCATCTACAGCGACGATCAGCCGTGTCAATCGGTCATTGAACTATGGAAATGATGGATACGATATGGTATTTGAGCGTATCGGAGAATAGAAAGAGAAAAAAGAACGGAATAAAAGAAGCAAAAGCCTTGCAGGAGAGAATCTTGCAATGGTTTTTGCTTCTTTTTTTGTTCTATACGAGGTTTTTTCGAAGATAAATCATATCTTTTAACTGAATGCCGCATTCATAGATCGCATGGTCATAGTTTTTAACAAAAAAATCTTTTACTGCATGGGAGCGGACAAATCCGCAGGCTTCATAAAATGGAATGGTAAGCGGACTGTCTCCGGTACCAACCTGGAGGATGGAATACTGATTGTGGTAGGTTTCCTCTATAAACTTGATCAGCATTCTGCCATAGCCTTTCCGGTGGAAATGCGAATCCGTTGCAATGTTTTTTATCTCCAGAATACCATCACCTTCATCGGTGACAACACAGACCCCTTTGACTCCATTGTCGTCCAGTATGTACATAGTACCACGTTCCAGATAGCGATCGATCATATCCTCCTGCTCATCTGCAAGGAGCAGAAGAGGCAGATATTGTTTCTTGTTTGTAGTGATTTTTTTTATCTCTATCATAAAAAACTCCTTTATGCTACTGTTATTACATGTGCATTACTACATTTTTCGAGCAATAGTTTTAGAATAGATTCTGAGTAGCGCACAGTAAACAGACACAATTTATTTTGATCTAACACATTGATGTAATTGCCAAATTTCTTATGATACCAGTCAGAAGAATTTGTGTTCCCTGGCGTGAGAAACGGAGGGAGATTTCCAATTAGAATATAGGTGGCTTTTTCATAAGGAATTATTTTTTTCTGAGTGAAGTATCCGTAGCTTCCGTGACGCAAAACAGTATGTTCCTGAAAAAATACCCAGTAAGATTTGACAGTTCTATGACAGAAAAACGTCATTCCCGGAAACAAAAATAGCCATACAGAAGCTAAAAGAGGTGCGGCAACAGCAGGATCAGTTGAGCAGAAGGTAATATAGATAAATCCACCTGCCATAAACAAGGAAAACAGAAGAAAGCAAATCAGAAAAAATTTTTCAAGATGAAAACTGTTTTTCCAAAAAGTTCCAATAGATTGTTTTTGATAAAATAAATAGTGTTTTTGATCCATTTTGATTCCTCTTCCCTGCTGTTGGCAATCAGGTAAAACAAAAAGTTTCATGATTCGCTGTTTTGTAGATTGTATCATAAAACGCAGATGAAAGAAATGAAAACCAGATAAAATCTATAAAAAATAAAGGTCGGATTGTATTTTGAATATCCAAAGAAAATCTTTCATTTTTCTTAATAATCCCCTCAAGATAACTTAAATTTATGCTGATATGATAAGGAGTATACAAAAGGGGGTATGTAGATGAGTAAGCAATCAGTGAGATATACGATTCATTTTTTAACAGCAGTCAGCATAACAGCAATGGTATTGTTTGTAATATATGGAATGCAGAACGGACTGTTTACAGACCGGACGAAGATGGAAATGTTGATAGAGCGGGGAGGAATCTTTGGACCACTGTTCTTTATCTTCATTCAGATGGTGCAAGTGGTAGTTCCGATTATCCCTGGCGGGATTTCCTGTGCAGCAGGTGCGATCTTGTTTGGACCATGGATGGGACTTCTATACAATTATATCGGGATCGTGATTGGATCGATGATTAATTTTTATCTTGCAAGGCGGTATGGACAGTGTTTTGTAAAATATTTTGTCAAAGAAGAAACATATGAAAAATATGCACAATGGCTTGAAAAAGGAAAGAAATTTGATAAGTTTTTTGCAGTTGCGATTTTCTTTCCATGTGCGCCGGATGATTTTTTGTGTATGTTGGCGGGACTTACAAAGATGTCATGGAAGCGGTTTTCTGCCATTATTTTACTTGGAAAACCAGGATCGATTGCCATCTATAGTCTGGCACTTGTCTATGCGGGAACGTGGATCAGTGGTTTGCAGTTGATATAGACAGAAGGAGGAGAGCATTATGAAGATACTTATTACAACAGATTTGTTTAGGCCTGCAATCAACGGTGTCGTGACATCTGTCTTGAATTTGGAGAGGGAATTAGAGAAGAACGGACACGAGGTAAAGATTCTTGCAGTGTCAGATACATGCAGTACCTATCAGATGGAAAATGTGTACTATATTCGTTCTGTTCCGGCAAAAATCTATCCGGATGTGCGAATTCCGGTATCGCGGGGCAGGGCATATGTGCAGGAGATTATCGAGTGGAATCCAGATGTCATTCACAGTCAGTGTGAATTTTTTAGTTTTGGCTTTGCAAAACGAATTGCAAGGAAAACAGGAGCAATATTGCTGCATACTTATCATACGTTGTATGAGCAGTATACAGAGTATGTTCCGTTTGGAAAAAACGTAAGTCGAGAGATGCTTGGAAAATGGATGAAAATGCGGCTGTCTTGTGTAGATGCTGTGATTGCTCCAACAAAGAAGGTGGAACGTACGCTCAGAGAATATGGATTGACAGAGAGTGAAATTGCGGTGATTCCATCAGGAATCTGTCTCGATAAATTTCAGCAACCGTGTGAGGAGGAAAAAATCAAACAGCTTCGGATCAAGTATGATATTCCACAGGAGGCGAGGGTGTTGTTAAGTCTTGGAAGACTTGGATTTGAAAAACGAGTCGATGAATTAATTTATGGAATGTGTCATTTGGTCAAACATGGGGAAAATGTGCGGCTGCTGATTGTCGGGGATGGACCAGCGAGAGCAAGTCTGGAGGAACTGACAGAGAAACTTCGACTTGGAACTTATGTAAAATTTACTGGGATGGCAGCACCGGAAGATATAGCAAATTATTATCAGTTAGGAGATCTTTTTGTCTGTGCATCGACAAGTGAGACACAGGGACTTACCTATATAGAGGCGATGGCGAGTGGATTACCGCTTGTGTGCAGGAAAGATGCCTGCCTGTACGGGGTACTTGAGGAAGGCGGAAATGGTTATTCTTACGAGAACTTAAACGAATTTTCAGAGATCGTCAGCCGTATCTTAAAGGAGCCTTTATGGATGGAAAAGGCAGTGGAGCATAGCCGGAACAACGCACGGAAATTCGGGACAGAGCAGTTTGGAAATATGGTACTGAATCTGTATCAAAAGGAAGTATGGAGAGGAGAATATGAGAGAAATGAAAGTATTGCTTTATGCGAAAAACGAGAAGATTGTGTCGAGAAGTGGAGTCGGACGTGCAATGTTCATGCAAAAAAATGCTCTTAAGTCGGAGCAGGTAGAACTGACCTGTGATCCTCGGGAAGATTTTGATATTGTGCATCTAAATACGGTATTTCCAAGTGATTATCATATGGCAAAGAAGGCAAAAAGAGAAGGAAAGAAAGTAGTGTATCATGCCCATTCGACAAAGGAAGATTTTCGAAATTCCTTTGTGGGATCCAATCTGACGGCGCCTCTTTTTAAATGGTGGATCATGAAATGTTATCAGATGGCAGATTTGATTCTGACACCGACGGAATATTCAAAATCGCTATTGAACGGATATGGGATCAAGAATCCGATAGAAGTGATTTCAAACGGAGTGGATACTTGTGAATTCCAGAAAAATGTACTGGATCGAGAGTCTTTTCGAAGAAAATATGGATTTCGCAACGAGGACAAGATTGTAATGTCGGTTGGGCTGTACTTTGAACGAAAAGGAATTCTTGACTTTGTGGAACTGGCAGGGAGAATGCCGGAGTATCAGTTTATTTGGTTTGGATATACACCAGAACTTCAGATTCCAAAGAAGGTCAGAGATGCGATTCACACGGATTTGCCGAATCTGACATTTGCAGGATATGTACCAAAGGAAGAGTTAAAGAAGGCGTACAGCAGTTGTGATCTCTTTTTATTTCCATCGTATGAGGAGACAGAAGGAATTGTTGTACTGGAAGCACTCTCCTCGCAGATTCCGGTTATTTTAAGAGATATTCCGGTTTATAAAAACTGGCTTGAGGATGGGCGGGATGTGTATAAATGTAAAAATAACGATGAATTCTGGGTGCGTGTCCATCAGATATTGCAGTGTCAGATCCCGCTTTTGACAGATAGTGGTAGAATGAGAGCAAAGGAGAGGGATGTGCTTTGTCAGGCGAAAAAATTGAAATATTATTACAGTGCACTTTGCAAAAAGAATGCATAGTGAATTTTTTAACAAATAAATTGCATAATACTATGTGAGTGCCACGTAAATAAAGGACAAAAACACATGAGATACGATAAAAATGCAGGAAAATAAAAATAATCCTGCATTTTTCTTAGTTTTTCAATAAATTCAACAAAAAAACGAGGTATAAATGAATGATAAATATTGTAAAATTTCAATAAAAAGATTGACATTTTGAAAACAAAATGAGATAATGAATGCAAATTCGGAATTTAAGGAGGATATCGAATATGTCAACAAAAGCTTATTATCCAATTAACGAAATCGGTGCTGGAAAACCAGGTTTTTCAAAAACACGTTCTATCATCGAAGCTGCATTTTATGGAAATAATGTAGTGAAAGTAAATACTTTAAAAGAAGCTTATGAGTTAGCAAAAAATTCACCAGGAACAATCGTGACAGATATGCCTGTATATAGAGGAGAAGAATTTGGCCTTGAGAAAGATGCAAAAGTTCTTTTATTCAATGACGGAGCAGTAACAGGACGTTACGCAGCAGCTCGCCGGATCAAAGGAGAGCCGGGAGTAGATTCTGCAAAGCTTGACAAAGTAGCGATGGATGCTATCTATGAATCACGTTGGAAAACAATGTACCACGCAGAAGTATTCGTAGGTCTTGACCCAGAATTCATGGTAAAAGCACATCTTCTGATTCCGGAAGGCGAAGAGAATATCATGTACAACTGGATGCTCAACTTCCAGTACATGTCAGATGAATATGTGAAAATGTATAAGAAATCAAAACCAGTCGGAGAGGGAAAAGAACCGGATATTTATATTTTCTCAGATCCACAGTGGATTCCACAGGAAAGACCAGACGTAGATTTCAGCTGTCTGAGTGATCCGCTGACCTTATGCTATTTTGATACTGCAGAGAACTGCGCATGTATCTTAGGTATGAGATATTTCGGAGAGCATAAAAAAGGAACATTGACAATGGCATGGGCAATCGCAAATAGAAACGGATATGCTTCCTGCCATGGTGGACAGAAAGAATACACACTTGCAGATGGTTCTAAGTTCGTAGCATCCGTATTCGGACTTTCCGGATCAGGTAAATCTACACTGACACATGCAAAACATGGTGGAAAATATCCGATTACAGTATTACATGATGATGCATTTATTATCAATACAGACACATGTTCTTCGGTAGCATTAGAACCGACTTATTTTGATAAGACGGCAGATTACCCAACTGGATGCCCGGATAATCAGTATTTATTATCTGCTCAGAACTGTTCTGCTACTATGGACGAAGAAGGACATATCCAGTTAGTGACAGAAGATATCAGAAATGGTAACGGACGTGCAATCAAGTCAAAATTATGGTCACCGAACCGTGTATATAAGATCGATGCTCCGGTAAATGCAATCTTCTGGATCATGAAAGATCCTACTATTCCGCCGGTAGTAAAATTAAAAGGAGCTGCACTTGCATCCGTAATGGGAGCGACACTTGCAACAAAGACATCCACAGCAGAGCGTGTTGCAGCAGGAACAGACTTAAATGCACTCCGTATCGTTCCATATGCAAACCCATTTAGAACATATCCACTGATAAATGATTATGAGAAGTTCAAAAAATTAGTGGAAGAAAAGAATGTAGACTGCTATATCGTCAATACAGGTGACTTCATGGGCAAGAAAGTACAGCCAAAAGATACACTTGGAATCTTAGAAGCAATTGTAGAAGGAAAAGCAGAATTCAAACAGTGGGGAGCTTTTGAAGACATTGAGATCATGGAATGGGAAGGATTTGTTCCGGATCTGAATGACGAAGAGTACAAGGCACAGTTAAAGAATGCAATGCAGAATCGTGTCAATGCAGTAGAAGGATTTGCCGTAAACAAAGACGGATACGACAAACTTCCGGAGGAAGCATTGGAAGCACTGAAAAAACTGGTAGCAGAAATTTAGATATTGCCAGTTGACTGTTCGAAAAAAGAATAAATGATTTCATGAAGATACCCTGGCCATACCTTAAAAAAGAGAGGAGGTCAGGGTATTTTTTGTCTATTTTTGGAAAGAGAAGTTAATGCTGCAAACAATTATTGTGTGAAAAAATTGACATTGATGTGAAAAAAGAAGAAAAAAGTAGTGAAAAATTGTTTGTTTTGACCTTATAATGTGTTATTCTATTAAATACTTCACAAAAAAACAGCAAAACAACCGCCGAAAAAGACAAATACATTGTATAGGGATATTGATATACTAAGGATATATCGGAGGAGATGCTTGCGAATGTGGATGGTTACAGGAGCAGGGGATCTTGAGACAGATTTTTATAAAAAACAGTAGGAGGAAAAGCAGATGAAAAAAGCGGTAGCATTATTGATGGTATTGACCATGTCCGTAACTGCACTTGCAGGTTGCTCGGGAGGAGAATCCTCAAAAAAAGATGAGGAGAAAAGCAGTTTCAAAGAGCAGGCGAAAGGGGAAAAAGACCTTTCAGGTAAAGTTGTTTATTGGTCTATGTACAATGAAGGAGAACCGGAAGCAGCAGCGATACAGAAGGCAGCAGAAATGTTTATGGAAGATTATCCAGAATGCGAAGTAGAAATCCAGTGGGTAGGGCGTTCGAATCAGGACGTGGTCGGACCAGCGTTGGAAGGCGGGGAACAGATAGATATTCTTGATAATTTTTCTTATGACAAAAGTACAGAGCGATACATGGATATTACGGATCTGATGAATGAACCGGCACTTGGTCAGGAAGATATGACAGTAGCAGAGAGTATTTTGCCGGTATTAAATACGGCAAATGCACAAGGTCAGGAAAAGGCTGGTCTTGCCGGAGATAAATATTATGGAGTACAAATGTTTCCGTGGGTAGTAGGATTTTTCTATAATAAGGATTTGTTTGAACAAGCCGGTATTCAGGAAACACCAGAGACATGGGAAGACTTTATGACTGACTGTGAAAAATTGAAAAAGAAAAAAATAAATGCGGTTACTTGTGATGATGCTTATATGACGTTAATTCCAAATAACTATTTAGCACGTTTAGTTGGAAGTGAGAAAATTGCGGCAATGAGTGAAAACGCTTCAGATCCTGCATGGCAATCGGAAGAGGTAAAGGAAACATTTGCCGAGATGGAAAAATTATCTGAATTTATGTCACCGCAGACAGCTACGAATAAATATCCGGCAGGACAGCAGGAATTTGCGTTAGGGGAAGCTGCGATGTACTTGAATGCAAGCTGGATGCCAGCAGAGGTTGCAGAGACAGCAGGAGAAGATTTCCCTTGGGGATTTTTTGCATTTCCACAAGTAGAAGGTGGAGTGGAAGATAAAGGATATGCATCTGTTGGTGGTGTTCCAATGGCAGTGTATAGCGAATCTAAAAATCCAGAAGCAGCAAAAGAATTTTTACGCTATATGGTGTCAAAAGAAATACAGGATTTCCTTTCTGAGCAGGGAGGTGCACCTGCCACAGTTGGTTCTGAATGGCCGGGAGCACGCAAAGAATGTACCGATGTCATTGCAGAGGCAAATAAGGTCTCTGGATTGAATTGTGATTTATCCAGTGAATTTGTCAGCGCAGTGTTTACGATTGAAATGAATAAAGTATTAACCCAGCAGGAGACAGCAGACAAGGCAGTTTCTGTTCTGAATAGCGAGGCATCTAAGTATTAGCGTTTGTTGGTTGTTTTGCAGGTGTAAAGGATGGATGACGACCAAAGATTCTGTTTTGGTCGTCATTTGTTTTTAGTAAAAGAAGATAAAGGAGGCATATCAAGATGAAAAAAGGATTACGCAGAATGTATATCGCTTTTTTATCACCGGTTGTAATTGCATTTTTAGTTGCTTATCTATATCCGGTGCTGCGTACAGTACAAATGTCATTTTTTAAAGTGTCAGATATTAGTGCAGCAAGAGAAACATGGGAATTTGTAGGATTGTTCAATTATATGGATCTGTTTAGCAGACAATTGTTCCGCGTATCGTTCCGAAATATGATTCTGATTTTTTTAGTGGGAGGAATTTTTGTATTCTCTATCTCTCTGTTTTTTGCGTGGGTATTGCACAAAGGAATGTTTATGAGTAATTTTTGGCGAAATGTCATCTATTTGCCAACGGTTATCACACCGGTAGCGATGATCACAGTATGGACGCAATATGTGTATAATAACCGTTATGGATTATTGAAAACGATCTTTGACGCGTTGGGATTGGAAAAGCTGGCAAATATTCCATGGACCAGTACACAATATGCATTTTGGTCCATGCTGATCGCGTTTGTATTTTGCAGTATCGGAGGAAATTTGCTCGTTTATATGGCGGCAATGAAGAAAGTTCCGGAAGAATTGTATGAGGCAGCATTTATTGATGGGGCGACAGAAGGAAAGGCATTTTTCAAGATCACGCTTCCGCTGATCATGGATAATATTAAGACACAAGTAACGTTCTGGGTGATAGGCTGCATTGGATTCTTTTTATGGTCTCGTGTATTTAGTGTTGTGCCATCAGATCCGACCACGATTACCCCGGCAAGTTATATGTATGATCAGATATTTGGGACTTCTATTAGCGCAAATGCAGTAGCAGGAAGTACGAATGTTGGGATGGGTGCGGCAATCGGAGTTGTTTTGTGTATTGTAACAGTGATTGCACTTGCGGTAATCAATGCGGCGTTTCCAAAGGAAAAGTATGAAATTTAGAGGAGGATACGGATGAAGCTTAATATTAGAAATCAGAAAAGCCCTGCACAGCGCATTAGCGGAACAGGAGCAAGAGGATTCCATTTTATAGGGAAAACGTTAATTTTACTATGGTGTGGACTGACCGTGGCAATTCTTGTGTGGGTAGTAGCGGCATCTCTTACTTCCACAAAAGATATTTTTCAAAATGACTTGTTAAAAGGTGGAATAGATTTGACCGGATACAAGATTGTGATTGAGCGGTATCATATTATGGATTATTTCTTCAACAGTGTTTTGTATACGGTTTGTGCATGTGTGGGGTTGATTTTCTTTTGTGCTCCGGCGGCATTTGTGATTACCAAATTTCAATTTCGTGGCAGAAAGATCTTTCAAGTACTATTTTCTATTTCGTTAGGTCTTCCAGGAGTCATGATTCTTGCGCCTCTTTATATGATGATGGTCAAATTGAATTTGCACAATTTCAGAGGTACATTGATCATCGTGTATCTGTGTACGGGAATTGCAGCAACGACTGTGTATTTGATGGGATTTTTTGCAACAGTTCCAATGACAGTGTTTGAATCAGGTCTGATTGATGGATGTAGTCCGATCCAGGCTTTTTATCGGTTGATCATTCCGCTTGCGAAACCGGGAATTGTTACCATCACAATTTTCAATTTCATCGGATATTGGAATGAATATATATGGGCACTTGTATTTTCGAGCAAACAGGCAAACCGCACGCTTGCGGTAGCATTGCAGACACTTGTTACAAGTATGCAGACGACAGGAAATTATCAGGGATTATTTGCAGGAGTTGTCATTGTATTTATTCCGACAGTGATTATTTATATTTTACTTTCCAAACAGATTATTTCGGGAACGACAGCAGGAGCAGTGAAAGGATAAAAGATGTTAAAAGCAGTAACGATTGAACCGATTTTAAAGGTGACAGACCTTTATACATTATATTATTTTCAGCATAAAAGTGGATATCGGTTTGAGGGAGAAAGCCATGATTTCTGGGAAATTATCTATGTAGATCATGGAAGAGCGAGTGGTTTAAATGGATCGGAACCATATGAACTAAAAAAAGGACAGATGATTTTTCATCACCCCAATGTTTTTCACAATTTTAGAACCGGTGTGATGACAGATGAAGTGGACGAGGACTGTGATATTATTGTCATTTCTTTTGGTGGAAATCTTGAGGTGCTAGAACAGTTTCGAGATCACATTTTTACACTGAGTATATACGAGAGGAATATTTTTAAACAAATATTAGATGAAGGAAAGCAAGTATACAATAAAACAAATGGGAAAAATCTGATTTATAAGAAAGAAAATCCATTCGAACAGGAAAAGGTTCCAGGTGCAAAACAGATGATTGGAAATCTGTTGGAACAATTATTACTTTCTCTTTATCGGAAACAGAAAGAATGTCCATCTCAGGTGCAGGCACTGCCGCTTCAATCACTTGGGATGGAGTATCAGATGGTGCGGCAGATTATTTTGTTCTTGGAACAGAATCTTTACAATAATATCAGTTTTGCAGATGTAGTAAATCATTTTAATTTTAGTGAAACACAATTAAAGAAAATGTTCCGACAGGTGACTGGATATAGTGTGATGCAATATTATCGGAAGTGTGTGGTGGGGAGAATCGAATATCATATCCAGCAGCAGGATCAGAATTTTACAGAACTTGCAGATTTATTCCATTTTAGTTCCATTCATTATTTTTCTAAGTTTTATAAAAGAGAAACGGGGCGTACTTTGCGAGAATATTTAAAGAATTCACAAGAGTGAAGTTGTTGAAACAGCAAATCACTTCCATTGTATTGATATAATCATTGATTATGCCAAATTAGCACTGACTGAAAAATTTATCAAGAAATTTCATTTGCTTTTGAAGACTGATTATGTTTATCAAAATAAATATAAAGCGTATTTAGATTATTTTAGAATTGCATATGAGTAGCAGATAAGGGGCTGTCATTCGGCAGCCCCTTTCTGTATCTTATAATTTTACAGGGAGACTTTGTCCATTCGCGAGTCTAGATTCTTCAGCCAGAAGTGCTACAAGATGACTTTCGATGGAGTGTTCGATAGAGGAGAGCATCTGATCTTCTTTTCCACTGGAGAGAAGCTCAATAAACTGCTTCATCATAATGTTATCTCCGCCTCCGTGTCCTGCCATAGAACCGTCTGTTACTTGAAGATCAAATTCCTTATGATTGCCGAAGAAATCATGTAAAACTAGTTTGGAATCATCCATATTCCCTTCAATACATCCCCGGGTTCCCATTACTTTAATCGTACGGTAGCAGCGCTCAGTAAATGCTGACATTGTAAAGTTAATCGTGACTCCATCGTCCAGTTCAATGTTTACTACCTGGTGATCTACGACATCATTGTCACAGTAATATACACAGCGTCCGTAGGGACCGGTGAGAAGCGCTTCTTTGACCGTTTCAGGTGTTGGATCCGGAGTGAGAACATTAATTGGCCAGCGGGTACGTCCGGCATTTACACTCGTTCGTTCGTCTTCTAAGTAATAGCGTACAGCATCGTATGGACAGTCTTTTCGTATGGTACAATTCATGCAGCGAGAAGCTGCACCGTCAGGAGCCATTTCTTTTCGGAAGAGATAGTTATTACCATAAGAACTGACAAAGCGGGCACGTTTTCCGGTCAGCCAGATTAAAATATCCATATCATGGCAACATTTGGCGAGAATCATTGGACTGGACTCATCGCTGCGCCGCCAATTTCCGCGGACATAGCTGTGAGCATGATGCCAGTAACCGACTTGTTCCATTGCCTGAATCGTGACAACCTCTCCAATATGACCTTCCTGAATTAGTTTTTGAATAGTATTGTAAAAAGGGGTATAGCGAAGCACATGACATACAACAACATGCTTTCGATATTTGCGGGCAAGGTCTAATACGGTCAGGCAACCTTTGATGTCAACAGCGACTGGTTTTTCCAAAAGAAGATGATATCCTGCTTTTAGCGCAGCTTCGGCATGGGCAACATGCTGCTGGTCTTGCGTAGCAATCACTGCGGCATCTGCCATTTTTTCCTGTGCAAATAGTTCTTCAGCAGTTGCATAGCAGCGTTCTTCTGGAATTCCCCATTCTTCCCGTGCGATTTTTAATCGGTCAGGTCTTGGGTCAGCGATTGCAATGACTTCCATTTCATCAGGATGTTCCAGACCATAATTGCTGTAGATGTCATGACCTCGTCCGCCTAAACCTGCGATGACCATTTTGATTTTTTTGTGATTCATAATAGATAAAGCTCCTTTCTGTGAAGATATAGTATAGAGTAAAAGTTATTATGGTTTTGCTGCACTTACAATGTCTTTCCAAAAATATATGCCGTGGAGTTGATCAGTATCTTTTTTGCGAAGAAGAGGAAGCCGTTGGATACTGAGCTCTTCTATTTCTGAAATTTTTCCCATACAGAACGCACGAATACGTCGGGAGGTTGTTTCTAGGCGGGAGCATACGCCTGCAAGTCGAATTTCAAGAATTTCGAATCCGAATGGACGACATTCCATTTCCCATAAGATACGCCACTGTTCTAATAAAGCGCGGCAGTCAGCGGAGGATTCTTCTGCTTGAACGGCAAGTTCATTTAAACGGTCGAAATCTTTTTCGTTGTAGGCATGAAACAGGGAGATACCAAGTTCGGATTTATTTTTCAATACTTTTGCAAGTAATGCGTAAAATAAATATAAATTTTGCCAGGCATCATTTCTTTTTGAGTAATCTGAAAAGCATTGTTCTAGATTTGCGTACTGTGTGGCAAATCCCATTCCTTCGATATCCAAGTCAAAGATTCCCAGTAAAGGGTCTTGATATAACAGGAATTTTGCACCATTTGGCAGATCGCTTTCTGGGGAGAGCAGATCTGTTTTGTAAAAGGAACTAAGAAGACTAAGCGCATTTCCATCCGCACCCGTGCAGGATAAAAGCCGTGAGCAAACATGTTGTTTATCAAAAGTCTGTCGATAGCAGAATTCGGCATAATATTGAAATCCGAGAAGCATTGCCTGCGGGCTTGTTTCGCCGCCATCATCACCCCAGGTAGTCAATATGACATGAGTGATATGATTTTGCATGCAGGAAAGAAGAGCAGGTTTTGCATTTCTTAAAAAAACATCATAATCTGGCGCAGGTCCAAGCCATGTCCACATTCCTCCGGCAAAACAGAGCGGGGCATGGAATTGTTGATGAAGTCTGATATAGTGATCGTAAAAGGATTGCTCTGCATGATAATAGTCCCAGTATACAAGTTCCATCTCTTCAGGCGCGGAATCAATAACCGAAGAAGGGATTACAAGATTTTCTTCATAATAGTCATTTGTCCGGCTTGCACAGCGGAAATACATATCACTCCACATCATTGGCCGGAAATTGTACTTTATGGCAATTTCCATGACGCGTCTGACATGGCGCTGCATGAGAGAAAAAGGCTCCTGATAACCATGCTTTTTCAGGTAGGCGCCGAGTCCTAAATGCATCGCTTCATCCATCCCTACGTGAATTCGATTTGTCCGATAACACGAACGACATTGTGCGATCATTGATTCAATCAGTTTATAGCAAGCGTCTTCATCGACAAGAAGGACGTCTGGCGTATCGCGAAGTGCAGTGCTGCTTTCCCAGTGAAGAAAGCGTTCAAGATGTCCCAGTGTTTGAATACATGGGATTAATTCTAATCCGAGAGAGCAGGCTTTCTCATCGAGGAAACGTATTTCTTCCGGTGAGTATTTCCCGCGCATATATCCGAAAAAAGGATAATCGGGAAGATCATAAGTATCTTCCGTGTAAAGATAAACTTCCTGATAACCCATTAAGGCGAGCCTACAAAACATCCTTGTCAATGCATCGGAAGTCATAACTGCATTGCGTGACAAATCAAAACTTGCGCCAAGTCTGGAAAAAACAGGCTGTTCCGTTATAGTCAGAGAAGAATCTTTTCCAGAAGTTTCAAGATGTTCTTTGAGAAGTCCCAGACCACGGAAAAAGTGCGATGGTATTTGACCTTTGATTAGTGCTTTTTTTCCATCATAGTATATGACAAGGTGGTCTGAATTTTCCCAGGCAACAGGAATTCCATTTGTAGTTATAAAAATATCGACTGCAGAAGAGAGAAGAGAAACTCCCGGTTGAAATGGGACTGCAGTTTCTTCTAATCGAATATTCATAGATAATCTCCTTTTCATGTACAAGATTTATCATTATCATACCGTAAAGCAGAGAAAAAATCAGACGTTTTTTTTGTAATTTACGGCAAAGAAAGATGTGAAAACACGATTTTTTGCTTTTTCTGTTCTTTTTTGATTGTTTTTGATTTTTTATTGACGGAGAGTGTGGTTCCGGTGATAATAAGTATCAACAGAAAAAATAGAAAAGAAATTTTAAGGAAGAAGGAAATAAGATTGAAGAAATTAGGGATTATAGGATATGGTTTGCGAAGTGAAACGATGATGAAAGCATTTCAAGGAATCCAAGCACCAGTTCAGGTTGCTGCAGTTGCAGATCCACTTTGGTGCCAGAAGCGGAAAGCATTTGCACAGACAGCAGAATTTGCACAGACTGTTTTTTATGAAACAGCGGAAGAGATGTTGGAAAAAGAAAGGTTAGATGGTGTGCTGATCGGAACACGCTGCAATCAACATACGAAATATGCGGAGTTGGTATTTCAGAAAAAGATACCATTGTTTTTAGAAAAACCAGTTTGCATTAATGAAGAACAGTACCAGCGCCTGCTACATGCATCGGAAGGGATGCGCGGACAGACAGTTGTATCCTTTCCGCTTAGGTTTACTTGTATTGTAAAAGAAATGAAAAAATTAGTGGATAGTGGAGAACTGGGAGAAGTTCTGTCCGTACAAGCAACGAATCATGTGCCGTATGGCAGTGTTTACTATCATAGCTGGTATCGGGATGATTCCCTGACGGGAGGGCTGTTTTTACAGAAATCAACACATGACATGGATTATATTACTTACATTTTGGGGAAACGTCCGGTGAGTGTTGTGGCAAAGTCTGCAAAAATGTATTTCAAAGGAGAAAAAGAAGCAGGGCTCTGCTGTGAGGATTGCAGCGAATATCATACCTGTCCGGAAAGTAGCTTTGTTGTGAAAACAGAGCGGAAAGAGGAACCTACCGGTAAATATTGCTGTTTTGCAAAAGATACTGGAAATGAGGATGTAGGAGCGGCGATCTTCACTTGTGAAGATGGAACGATTATTTCTTATCATCAGACATTTTTTGTCAAAAATAATGCTGGACGACGGGGAGCGCGCTTTATAGGGTCGAAAGCAAGTGCAGAATTTGACTTTTATACAGCGACACTTCGAGTAGACTATTATGATACAAAACACAGTGCAGAACATAGGTTTACATATCCAGAAGGCTTGGTACATTTTGGGGGAGATGAGCAGCTTGCAAAAGCTTATGTAGATGTTCTGGAAGGGAAGGATAGCAGGTCGGATTTATGTGCAGGGCTTGCAAGTGCAGCTGCTTGTCTTGCTGCGAAGAAAGCGGCGGAGAATGGAAAAGAAGAACACATTTTTTATGGATTTTAGATAAAATTTTGAAATTCAACATTTGGACAAATAATACCGACATCTGCAAATTGAACTGGGGACAGATTCCGATATAATAGAAATCAGTAGATGCAGCGATAAGACCGAACAGAGATGGGTGGTGCAGTCCATCAGAGAGGCGGTTGGATGACTTGAGAAGGAGGAGATCAGATGCCAGTAATTTATCATGAGGAAAGTAGAAATTTTCATCTGTTCAACGAAAAAATCAGCTATATTTTTACGATTTTAAAAAACGGACAGCTTGGACAGTTATATTTTGGGAAGCGGCTCAGAGACAGGGAGAGTTTTAATCATCTTTTGGAATTTTGTGACAGACCAATGTCTGTATGTACATTTGAAGATGACAGTACTTTTTCGATGGAACATATCCGTCAAGAGTATCCGGCTTATGGTAGCGGAGATATGAGATATCCGGCCCAGGAGATTTTGCAAAAAAACGGAAGCAGAGTGACAGAATTTGTTTATAAAAGTCATCGACTTTACAATGGAAAGCCAAGGTTAGAAGGTCTTCCGGCCACTTATGTGGAAGAAGAGAAAGAAGCAGTGACACTTGAGGTGACACTGGAAGATTCACTGATTCAGACAGAATTGATCTTGACGTATACAATCTATGAAGAATTTCCGGTCATTGCAAGAAATGCAAAATTTTACCACAAGGGGGAGGAGAGTATTCTTCTTGACCGTGCGATGAGCCTGAGTCTGGATCTGCCGGATAAGCAATATGAGATGATCGAACTGACCGGAGCATGGGGAAGAGAGCGCGCAGTCAAAACAAGGAAGCTGGAGCATGGGATTCAGGCGGTGTACAGCATGAGGGGATCTAGCAGCAGCAATTATAATCCGTTCCTTGCATTAAAGCGCCCGGAGACAACGGAAACTTTCGGGGAAGCGATCGGATTTAGCCTTGTATACAGCGGAAATTTTCTCGCACAGGCAGAGGTGGATACTTATGATGTGACAAGAATTACAATGGGAATCCATCCGGATCGTTTTTCTTGGGAATTAAACAAAGGAGAAACGTTCCAGACACCTGAGGCAGTGATGGTCTATTCTGACGAGGGTCTCAATGGAATGAGCCAGATTTTTCATAAGTTGTACCGGACAAGACTGGTGCGGGGAAAATACAGAGACGAGGTAAGACCGATTCTGATCAATAACTGGGAAGGAACGTATTTTGACTTCAATGAGGAGAAGATTTTAAAGATTGCCGGAAAAGCAAAAGAACTGGGAATTGAACTGTTTGTGCTCGATGATGGATGGTTTGGAGAGCGTAATGACGATTTCACCTCTCTGGGCGACTGGTATCCGAATCTGCAGAAGCTCCCGGGAGGGATTGCTGGACTTGCCAAGAAGATTGAGGCGATGGGATTAAAGTTTGGCCTGTGGTTTGAACCGGAGATGACAAACAAAAAAAGCAGGTTGTATGAGGAACATCCGGACTGGATCTTATCGACACCGGGAAGGAACGTTTCTGTCGGAAGGCATCAGCTTGTGCTTGATTTCTCCAGAGAAGAAGTAGTAGACGGAATTTACGATCAGATGGAGAAACTTTTGAGAGAAGCTCCAATTTCTTATGTGAAATGGGATATGAACCGGAGCATTTCGGAAGTCTATTCACATGGTTCCGAGGCAGAAAAGCAGGGATCTGTTTTCCATAAATATATTCTCGGAGTATATCATTTATATGAAAAATTGACGGAGCAGTTTCCGGAGATTCTATTTGAGTCCTGCGCCAGCGGAGGTGCAAGATTTGATCCGGGACTTCTATATTATGCGCCACAATGCTGGACTTCGGATGACACAGATGCTGTAGAACGTCTGAAGATTCAATATGGCACTTCATTTGTCTATCCGGTAAGCAGTATGGGATCCCATGTATCTGCTGTGCCAAATCATCAGGTATTGAGGAATACTCCGTTAAACACACGGGCAAATGTAGCTTATTTTGGTACATTTGGTTATGAACTTGACGTTACTTCGATGGAGAAAGCGGAGTTGGAGGAAATCAAAGAGCAGATTATGTTCATGAAGGCGCATAGAGAATTGATTCAGAAGGGAACGTTTTATCGTCTGAAAAGCCCGTTTGAGGGAAATGTGACAGCATGGATGGTTGTATCCGAAGATCAGAGCCAGGCACTAGTTGGTTATTATCGTGTGCTGGAACCTGTGAATGCAGGATTTGAGCGATTGCATCTGGCAGGACTAAAGGAAGGAGCTGCCTATCAGATCAGTGACCGGAAAGAAATTCTTTTCGGGGATGAACTGATGCAGGCAGGGCTTGTTGTCTCTGATGCAGCTGCAGGGCAGAATGGAGAAAAATATAACGGAAGAAATGGAGATTATCAGTCCCGGTTATATTTCCTTCAGGAAGTGTAAGTCAGATGCTCATTTCGATACTGTGAAGGGCTGATCCCGGTCACTTTTTTGAATGCCTTTGAGAAGGAAGATATATTTGCGTAACCGCAGGAGCAGGCAATGTGTTCTACACTCAAGTCGGTGTGGGTAAGAAAATCAACCGCCTTTGTAATCCGGTATTTCATCAGAAATTGCTGAGGGGACAAATGTAGTGTGCGTACAAACAGCTCTGTCAGATAGCTGCGGTTCAGGGAAAGATAATCTGCAATTTCCTGAACAGACACCGGATTCTGATAGTTTTTATGAATGTAGGAAATGGCGCGGCTTACATAGAGGCTGTTGCCATTTTCTTCTTTCTGTCTTGGATGCGAAGATACTTCGATCAGATAGGACAAAATCTTCATTAAGATCCCTTGAATATGGACTTCACAAGAATAACTTAGTGTATGGTGTGCGATCATATCATCGATATCAGATCGGATCAGATCTACATCAGGACAGCGAAAGACCGGGGTTCGGGAAGAAATGCCTGCAAGGTCAAGATAGTGAGATACCTGTTCTCCAGAAAGTCCAATCCATGCGTAGGTCCACGGATGCGCTTCATCCGCCTGATAGAACGTCAGCTCATTTGGGCAGATCAGAAAGCCCTGTCCTTTTTCAAGATGGTAGTGTTGATCATTTGCATAGAAATCTCCGCGGCCGTCGAGACAGAAGTGGAGCAGATAGCATTCCCTCACCGCGGGGCCGAAAGAATAGAGAGAAGGACATTTCTGCCTTCCGCAAAATAGAGTATAAATATCCCGGAACAAACTGTTAGACACCTCCAGATAGGAGTCAGCAGGAATGTATTCCGGGATTTTTTTTGATAGCTTCATAATTTTAAAACCTTTCGTTTGTCATAGGCTCCTCCCACTACCTTTAGGTGGTGGAGGAGCCTTGTTGATTGTTGTTAAATATGCTACACTGACTGTAGCAGTTCTTAAAGAGAAAACCGTTCGATGTGCTGCTCATCAAGGCACTCTTTTGTACATTGACAAGATATGAGGTTGCAATACGAAATTCGTGTACTGCGTAAAATCTTAATCGTAAAGACATTATTACTGTATGGCATGGGAAGTTTAGTACCTGATACAGTTACAGATGAGCATATCTTATCCGTAAAGGGTGTTGTCAACCACCCTATGATGTAACGCCACTTTAGATAGCAATATCTTTTGGGGTTAAAAGTCGGAGACGTATGTCGTTCGTACGACTGGGCAGTTACAAGCCCATGACCTTTAGGTCGTGGGTAGTTGACAATAAAAATAGGACCTCCTGAATAAATGAGAAACATGTGTACAGTCTGGACAAAATTCCAGTAGAAAAGAATATACTGTGGATATCTGTGATTAGTGAAAGAAGGACTTCTTCTGCAGTGTTTCAAAATCTTTCTTCCATTCTAAACCGGAAACACGAAATCCTAAAAATCCGTGTTTTCCTCCTGGCCTTACGACGTATACTATTTTTAACAAGTCGGATGTCCGAATGATGCGTCGGGAAATACCATACTTTTCGCAAAAAAGCCGGATGGCATGTCTTGGAGAATTTGCTTCGATATAGATGATATCAAAATGTGCCGGAATGCCAAAGTCACGTTCAATGGCACATAACTTTTCCGCATTTAATTCTACGCCAAAGGTAATTTTATATTGTTGCATGATGGCCTCCTAAGTGCATGATTTTATATAGAGGGATTCAGAGTATTCTCGTACAATCGCTTCTGCTTGAAAAATGGCAGTAATTCAATATTCATAAATTGATCAGCTCCTTAAAGTTATTATGAAAGCTGGTATGTATAAGTCTCTTCTCCAGTTTTTATAAAACCGATAGACAGAAACATTTTCTGACTCTGAGTGTTAAAAGGATAGATCTCTGCGGTAATCTGATCCATTCTTTTTTCTTTTGCAAGCTCAATCATTTTTAGGATACAGCGTCTTCCAATCCGCTTATTTTGAAAGTCTTTGCATACAACAATGCATACTTCCTGATCATTGCGGAGAGTGACATCGCCGACAAGCACTCCCTGATACTGGATATAGAAGCAGTCTCCGTGAGTGCTGAGAAATGAATACATTTTTTGCAGCCGTTCAAGGGAATAGGTACAATCAATGTTGTCAACCTGCCTGCATACATCCAGATCTTGATACCATGGAAGCGCAGTATCATAGTTTGGATAGTAAGGAATTAAAGTGATTTCGGAATCAATTATAAGAGGCTTCATAGTTACCTTCCTTTCTCGGTTATCTAATGTGTCGTAAAACTGCTTGCTTTAGCTATAGGGAGTGTCGATCAGATAGAAAAAAATAGTATGAACCATTTACATTTATCTGTTTATTGCTTTCAGTGTAAGAAACGGATACTGCATGACGCTCCAGCCACCGCGGATAGAGACTTGGAGTTCATAATCGGCATAAAAGTGGGGAGAATTTCAGAATGTCTGCCAGTTTGCACTTTGCCCCGGCGATGCGGGGATGCTTGGGAATTTCAGAAATATAATGTTTGCAGTAGCTGCAAGCCTGCTAGCGTCGATCAATATTTCGGCAGACATAAAAGCCGTACTGATTCAGAAGTGTCAGAACTGTCTTGAACCAGACAATCCCTCCGAAGAGTGCAAGGATCGTTACTCCGATGTTGATTGCACGAGATGCATTCATCATCGGGCGGATTAGTTCGATCAATGCCCAGATCGGAGCCAGAGAGAGGGCAAACAGAAGAAGGAATCCGGTGATCCCATGTTTTTGTGTGATCTTTGGAAATTCAAATCGGATCTTGCAGTTTGTACAGGAGTCCGGAAGACCGAATTTTAAATCAATTTTTCTGCCGCAGTTGGCACAGTAAAGTTCTTTTTTTGTAAACATATTTTCATTCCTCCATTGTGTCCGGTCACGGACAAAATTATATAAAAATATAATACCATTTCCATACAGGAACGTCACGAATTTTATAATAAATTTAGAAATGGCTGGTGAAAGGATCGCTACATTGACAAGTGGAGATAAAAAATTTGAAGAAGAAAAGCGAATGTAAGAAAGTCGTGAGAAGAGCTCATAGTATGAGGGACTGCTCACGGCTTTTGCATGAATGTTAAAGGTGATTTTTGTCAGTATTTTTCTTATTCTTACGATGTTTTTTGATTGCTCTGTTTCTGAGAGGAATGCCGATACCTAAAAGCAATCCAATTGCCAGAATAGTCAGATCCATAAACACACCTCACTTTTAAAATTCTTTTTTGTTCAAGATAGATTGGCTGACAAGGCATGAGACAGCCAAAGCAGTGATTGCAAGAAACAAAAAGAATAAAATATAAACATGCGGATCGATTTGTGAAAGTCTTTTTGCAAGTGGATAGAAATCTATTTTCATATATTCAGCTATTTTTGTAAAAAGGATTCCTGCCACAAATAGAAATCCCATCATACCTAAGATAGCGATTCTTCCTTTTTCACCGCCAAATTTTAAAACGAAAGGAAGCATGATTGACAGAAGCAAAAGGATGACAGGAAGCAGAGTACATGCGGTCAGAAACATTTCCCGGAGATTGCCTTTGTCTGTAATGAGGATGGAAAAAAAGCTGATGAGTGTTCCTAAAAATAAAGAAGCGATTCCACAAAGGACTCCAAAAGTATATTTTTCTAACACATACTCTTTGCGTGTGATCGGCAGAGAGAACAGAAAAGCATTTCCGTTGTCAAATTCGTCGTAGCTGATAGAACTCAATGAAAATAGTGAACCGACAAAACCTAAGAAGCCGATTGCAAACGAAGTTCCCGGCGATAGTGTGATCATTGCCAAAGCAATGGCGACGATAGCCAAAAAGAAATTTTTCTGTCCTTTCATTAATTTAAAATCTTTGATTAATAATCCTTTCATTATGCAGCACCTCTGATCATCATTGTGATTACTTCGTCTATAGTTCCTTTTTCAATTGCGATTTGCGGATAGTTTTCGGCGTAATACTGCTTTTGATTGGTCAGGCAGCTATATCCGTAACTTTCCTTTTTGGAGCGCAGCAGATATTGTTTATCCAGTCCGGCATATGCTTCGTCATCAACTTTAAGCAGTGCATAATCGCTTAACAATACATCGGTGTCCTCATGCAGGATGATCGTCCCCTGATGTATCATATAGAGATCATCGCAGATTGACTCCAGATCGCTGGAAATATGAGAGCTGATTAAAATGGAGTTTCCTTCCTCTTTTGTCATAAAATCTCTTAAGAGTTCCAGTAAGTCATCTCTGGCTATCACATCCAGTCCTGCCGTTGGCTCATCGAGAATTAACAGTTTTGCATGGTGTGAGATCGCGGTTAAAACTTTTACTTTTGCTTTCATGCCTGTTGAAAAATCCTTGATCTTTTTGTCGCATGGAAGTTGAAATTTTTCTACTTGTTCCAGGAAGAATGATTTGTCAAAATTTTTATATAGGTTTTCCATGATAGGGAGGATGTCGTTGATGGTCAAATATCCGCTGAAACCAGAATCAGAAAGGACTACTCCCAAATCTTGCTTATCTTTTGCTGTAAACTGAGCAAGTGGTTTTCCGAGGATTGTGATATCACCATGTTCATAAGAAATCAGCCCTAAAATGGCTTTAAAGGTAGTGCTTTTTCCGGCACCATTTTGACCGATCAGCCCAGTGACGTGACCTCGCTTTACTTCCAGAGAGCAGTCTAGTGAAAAGTTTTCATAGCTTTTTTTTAAGTGTTCAATTTTTAACATAGTTATCCCTCCAAAATCAGTTCAAATAAGCTTTTGATATCTTCATCGCGGATGCCGTAACGCCTGCCTTTTTGAATGGCCTGCTCTAAGTCAGCCTCTAATTCTTTTTTTTGTTCTTCCAGTAAAAGTTCCGGATTTGTTGCGGCAACGTATGTTCCTTTTCCGTGGACGGTCACTGTAAATCCTTCACTTTCTAAGTTGTCGTATGCTTTTTTTACAGTCAAAGCACTTATTTTTAATTCTTTTGCAAGTGAACGGACAGATGGAAGATTATCATTTTCTTTTAGTTTTTCATTTCGAATCAATGTTTTCACTTGTTCTACAATTTGCTCATAGATAGGTGTCATTGAAGAATGATTTATAATAATTCTCATTTTGTACCCCTTTCTTTACAAACAGTATATAACAGATACAAACTGTTGTCAAGTGTTATACACTGTTTGTGAAGAAGAAGTTAAATTTTAAGGTGCAGAAAAGATAAAAGATGCAGAAATAGTGGGGGAATGCTATACTAAAAAGAAAGGTCAGGGGGATGGTCGTATGCAGTATATGGAACTGGCGCAGGAGATAATAAAAGAAGTAAAAAGAGTAGTAATCGGAAAGGATGAGTGTATCTGGAAGGCGCTTGCTGCGATTCTTGCAGGGGGACATATTCTGATTGAAGATATTCCGGGAGTAGGAAAGACGACATTGGCACTTGCGCTTGCAAAAAGTATGGGGCTGGACTGGAAGCGGGTACAGTTTACACCAGATATCCTTCCATCAGATCTTGTCGGATTTTCAATGTACCAGAAGGAGAGGGATCAGTTTGTTTATCAGGCGGGAGCGGTGATGTGTAACTTATTTCTTGCAGATGAACTGAATCGAACATCGCCGAAGACACAGTCGGCGCTTCTTGAAGTGATGGAGGAAGGGACAGTCACAGTAGATCAGGTCACACGGGAAGTTCCGAAGCCATTTTTTGTCATTGCGACGGAGAACCCGATGGGTTCCACCGGCACACAGATGTTGCCGGAGTCACAGTTGGATCGCTTTATGATCTGTATGACGATGGGATACCCGGATATTCGCCATGAGATTGAAATTGTAAAAGGGAATCAGAAACGGCAATCGGAACGGTTGGTGCATTCCGTGATCTCTGCATCAATGCTTCAGCAGATGCAGGAATATGTGGAGGAAATTTACGTCCATGACCGTGTCTATCAGTATATCGGAAGTCTGATACAGATGACGAGGGAACATCCTATGATTGCATATGGTGTCAGCCCCAGAGGAACGATCGCTCTTGCGAAGATGGCGAAAGCGACCGCATTTTTACATGGGCGGGAATACTGTACTCCGAAAGATGTGCAAGATGTGTTTTTGGCGGTGACGGCGCATAGGATCTCTCTGAATGCAAAAGCGAGAGCGCAGAGAGTGGACAAGGAAGAGGTGCTTTGGGAAATTCTCCGTCAGGTTTCGGCTCCGCTGCCGAATCGAGGATAAAAGACCAAAGGCAGTGCGTGGAAAGGAGATACGGCAGATGAGAGGAAAAATAGTCTATGCGGGAATACTGGCAGTGACGGTATATTTGAATATGCTGTACCGTTGGGAACTTGGGAATTTTGTCCTGGCATTTGAAGGAATGTTTCTGCTTCTTTTGCTTTGTAATGCAGGAATCTCGTGGAGTGGTGTGTCGGCAGAGTGGAAGCATACGAAACTGTTTGTGGAGGAGGGGGAAGCACTACAAAGTCAGATATTTGTCAGAAATCGTCTGTGTATTCCAGTATGTAAGCTGCGGATAGATCTGAGTTATCAGTATGCGGGAGAGGAAAAGAAGAGGAAAGAAAGACTGTGGGTTGCAGTGCGTGCAAAAGAAAAGAAACAGATTGCTGTCAAACATTTGCAGAAATATTCGGGCAAAGTATGTGCAGAGTTAGTAGACTGCCGTGTATATGATGTGTTGGGAATCTGGTCATTTCGGAAACGAATGAAAAAGAAAGCAGAAATATTGATTTTTCCAAAGACATATCCGATTGTGACGGAGGTAACTGTTCAAACAAGTAATTTTTCTCTGGAAGGTGAGCGATTTTCAGAAGAGGTGAGCGGCGATGATCCGTCGGAACTTTTTGCATTGCGGGACTATCAGCCGGGTGACCGGATGGCACGCATCCATTGGAAACTTAGTGCAAGGAAGGGAGAATGGTATGTGAAAGAATTTGGAAGACCTGTTGGAACAGCGGTGCTGCTTTTATTGGAACCTGTGTGGAAAGAAGGGGGACAAAGCGCCGCAGAGATCAGCAGGTATCTGCAGACAGCGGTATCACTTGTAAGAAGTCTTTTGGATGCGGGATGCAGCCATGTAGTGAGCTGGATCATGGAGAATGGGGAACTAGAGCGGGCGAGGATTTTTACAGAAGAAGATGTTTATTTGTTTGCAATCCGATTTCTTGAAACATGGGGAGCAGGAAAATCGTCACAAGAGAGCCTTACAGAAAGTTACAGGAGCATTTATCCACAGGAGTTGTATCATACGATACTTTCCTGGCGAGGAGAAGGCGGTTTTTTCAAAAATGAGGAACAGATTTTTGCAGGTCATCTGATAGAAAGTCAGGAGTGGCTAAGACAGTGTGTGTTGGAAGTATGAGGGAGGGGTGCAAGATGGAAACAGCGTGGAGTGTGTTCTATGGAGCAGTAGGGACGCTTGGCATGTTGCATGGAATCGCAGATGCGTTTCAGATTCCATATGATCAAAAAATGATTTTCATCTGGATTGTACTCTCCTCTGTGATCTGGGGCATTGCGTTTGGCTGGAAACGGCACAGAAAATATCTGTTTCCAGCGGCAGTGGGACTGTTTGTATGGATCGGACTTTGGAGATGGAAGGAAATCTGTGAGGGGATTTGTCGCAGTATGGAGCGAATGACGGAAGCGATCAATGCGTATTATCAGTTCTCATGGGATACTGTGCAGTATGTGAAGACAGGGGGAATTTCTACCGAGCAGACGGCAATCCTTGTGGCGGGAGTCTTTGTGAGTGGTCTTCTTGTTGGAGGATTTTTACAAAAGAAGGGCAGAATACTTTTGGCAGTGTTGTTTGCATTTGGTTTTCTCGCGCCATTCCTGGTTGGGAAAGTTCCGGAAAATCGTACGGTGTGGGAGTTGCTGATAGGAATCGCAGCGCTTGCATTTGTGGGAGGTGCGTGTATTCTGGAACCGTTGTTACAAACAATTTTTCCGCCGGACAGTCCAAAACAAAAACTCGTATTAGAAGAACTGTGGCAGGATATCCGAAGAAGTACCAGAGAGAATGTGAGGACAGATATTGCAGCAGGAGGTATTGGAAATGGAGACTTATCTGTGGCGGATCGGCTGGAACCGGGAAAAGAGCCCCAGCTGAAAGTGACAGTCGGGGAAAAACCACAGACGGATCTGTATTTGTATGGATATATTGGAGCAGATTACAATAGAAAACAGTGGGAAAGAATGGAGAGCAGTGCGAGAGATCAGCTTGGAAGGCGAGAGGCACTGGAAGAGAGAAAAGGGGATGTCTATCGCTGGCTGAAGAAAAAGAAGGATGAAAAAAAACTATCTGTGGAGTATGAGGATACAGAGAAGGCATATGAATATCTTCCATATGGAAGCAAGATCAGAAATGAGCAGGAAGTATGGGGAGATACCTATGTGAAAGGAACCGGGAAAACGACGTATACGACTTCTTTTTGCGAACTATCAGAGGCTGACTGGCAGGAACGCACCGGAAAAAAGTGTGAGGAGATTCTTAGAAAAACGTCAGAGTATGATTTGTTTGTCAGCAAACAGTATCTTAAGATCGATGCAGAACAAAAGAAAAAACTGCAGCAGATCCCACTGGAGGGTGAAACTCTCTTTGAAATTTCAGCAGCGATGGAGCAATGGCTGGGCGCGCATACAAGTTATAGTCTGTCACCGGGAAAGGTTCCGTGGGGAAAAGAATATGTAGAATACTTTCTGTTTGAGAACAAAAAAGGATATTGTGTGCATTATGCGACGGCGGCAACATTGCTCTTCCGCAGTCATGATATTCCGGCGCGATTTGTTTCCGGATACCTGATTGGTAAGGAGCAGTGGAAAACTTCCGATGATGGAACTTATCAGGTGACTGTAATCGGGGCAGATGCCCATGCATGGACAGAAATTTACACGGGTGACGGAATCTGGATCCCAGTGGAACTGACACCAACTTACGGAAGAGACGATACATCAAAAGCGCACGGGACAGATTTGGCAAATGTTTCCCCGGAAGTATCTGGTGAGGATTCGCAGAGAGTCAGTTCTGACAGCCAGATGGCAGAATCCAATATTCCAAAAGAACATGAGACCGGGACAAAAGAAGCGAATGATAAAAATGTGGAAAATCAGCAGCAAGGTACAGAAAAAAATGCTGCAACAAATGTGGATGTAGAAAAAGAAGACAATGGAACGAAGAGTAATTTGTTGATAAAACGAATAAAACAGCTTCTGTTGTTTATACTGATGAGTATCATAAGTTTTGGCGCATGGCGCTTTTACAAGGTGCAGCAGCGCCAGGGGATATTTGCAAAGAACAGAAATGAGAAAGCACAGAAGATCTTTTTCAGTCTCTATGAAGTACTACGGTTTGCCGGGATGGCAGAGAATGACTGCCTCGGGGATGAATTCGGGCAGGAGGCGAAAAAAGTCTGTGATAAAATGGAAGTGCAGATAAAAGTGGCACAGCAGACAGCGCTTAAAGCGTGGTATAGCGGGGGCACCATTTCTGATAAAGAAGAAAGAGAGCTCTGCAGAACATATCGGAACGTGTGCAGACTGATTTCGGAAAAATTGACTTTCCGGGAAAAGATTTTGTTTTATTTTACAAAATGTTTTTTGTAAAAGATACTTTTTGTAAAAACAAAATGAAAACTGAAAAAAATCTAAGTAAGAAGCAGTTGAAATCTTGAAAGACATCATGTATAATGTACCTAGAACAAAAGAGAAATACCTGGGATGTTCGACAATTCTGTTATTTTGAACCTACAATACTTTAAACGGGATTCTTATATCTCTGTAATATGTCAGGCCACCGATCGAAGCAGTGGAAGACAGAAAAGCAGATGCGGTTGCCCACCTAGCGGAATGCTAGGAGTCAAAAGACAGAAAACGGCACCTCCGGGGAAAGCTTACAAAAGAGAAAGGCAGTCGTGAAAGCGGCTGCCATTTTTGTATGAGAAAGAGTGAAAACAAAGATGAAATGGATAGAAAAATATAAATATCATATGTTGGCACTTCTGTTGGGGTTATCTGTTTTTGCCTGTCTGATGAAAAGTATTTCTAACAATCAGCAGAAAGAGGTGAAAAAGGACAGAAATTCAAACGTGACAGAGGAAGAAAAGAAAAGTAAGGGAAAAGGAACCGAAAAAGAAGTGGAAGATTCCGTTGTCCGTGTGGTATTAAAGACAGATGGATTTGCAAATGTGGCACATCCCGAAGCGGGATTTCAGGCAGCAGGCGGTCTGAAAATCCAAAGTGGAGATGAAGTACGAGAGAGCGCTCCAGGAGAAGTGGTCACAATCTGTCCGGATGATGCAATGTTTGCGAAGGGAACGATACATATTGAGCCGAAAGAAGAAGGAGATTTGATCGCGGTTGTCACATTGAACCGAGGATGCGGTGTTCCAAATTATCGTGGGAAAATCGAATTGTTTCAGACAGCGGAAGGGGTTGTGATCGTCAATGAACTCTCAATGGAACAGTACTTATATGGGGTTGTGCCGTCAGAAATGCCTGCATCCTATGAGCCGGAAGCGTTGAAAGTGCAGGCGGTCTGTGCGCGCAGCTACGCATATAAGCAGACGCAGGGGTTTGGATATCCGGAATATCAGGCACATATTGATGACAGCACTGCCTTCCAGGTATATGGCAATTCTGGAGAGCAGGCGAGCACAAACCGAGCGGTGGATGAGACAAGAGGACAAAAATTATGGTATCAAGATCAGGTGATCACGGCTTATTATTTTTCTACATCCTGCGGAAAGACGACAACGGCGGAGGCGTGGGGAAATGCTTCGCCGGAGAAAGGGTATCTACAGAGTGCAGAGATCAAAGATGCAGAGCGCGATTACGAAGCAGACCTTCCATGGTATCGATGGCGGGCGGTCATTCCGACAAATGTACTGACAAGTATGATCAATCTAAATACACAGACCAATATCGGAAATGTAACTTCGATGGAAGTGACAAAATACGGTCCCGGTGGTGTGGCACAGCAGATTGTGGTGACTGGGGAGTTGGGAAGTGTGACTGTTGATACGGAAAATAAGATACGGACGGCGCTTGGCGGAAATGGGTATACGATTGAGAAGCAGGATGGGACAGTGATAGATAGTATGGCACTGCTTCCGAGTGCATTTTTTACTGTGGAGTATCAGGACGGCAATTATGTACTGGACGGCGGTGGGTTCGGACATGGCATCGGAATGAGCCAGAATGGTGCAAACGAGATGGCGAAAAAAGGAAAGAATTATCTCGAGATTCTGACAACATTTTATCACGATGTAGAAGTACGGTGAAATTTACGAAAAGCAAACCGGCCGGTATTCAGGATACCATATCACAGTGCCATATAAAAATGCAGACTGTATAAAAAACAGATTGCATTTTGAGAGAAAAGCATGGTAAGATTGTGTGTTAGAAAAAATAAGGAGAAGTCCGATGAAAGAAACGATAATGAAAAAATACCGGTTATTGAACCGGATTATGGATAGGATTTCAGAGAATCATACAGGTGCATATGCTGCACAGTCAGCCTTTTTTATAGTGCTGTCAATGATTCCTTTTATCATGCTGCTTCTTGCTCTGGTACAGTATACGCCAGTGACGAAAGCAGACGTCATACGTGCGGTGACGCATGTACTTCCGAAGACCATCTACCCGATGATTGTTTCTATTGTCAATCAGGTGTACAATCAGTCTCAGGCGATGATCTCTCTGACTGGGCTTGTAGCAATCTGGTCTGCAGGCAGAGGAGTTCTTGCAATGAGTGCGGGGCTTAACAGTGTCTATGGAAGTAAGGAAACGAGAAATTATATTTACCTGCGCCTGCGTGCAGCATTTTACACAGTACTATTTATTATTGCGATCGTACTTTCCCTTGTTATACTTGGTTTTGGTGATCGGTTGAGCATTTTTATTGTCAATCACTATCCTTTTATGAAGGGAATCATAGATCTGATCATCAATATCCGTGCAGTGGCATCGATTGTAGTATTGACGGTGTTTTCTATGACAATCTATCATTTTCTTCCAAATAAGAAAACAAAATTTATCAGACAGTTTCCGGGAGCATTTCTGACTGCGATCGGATGGGCGGCAGCTTCTTATATCTTTTCAGCATATGTCAATATTTTTACCGGATTTTCTACGATGTATGGAAGTATGACGACAATCATGCTGATCATGCTCTGGCTGTATGCATGTATGTATATTATGCTGCTTGGCGGAGAAGTAAACGAGATGCTGGCAGAAGATTTTTTCGCATCTATGTAGGAAGATGGCAGATACAGTGGAAAAAAGCCGATACATTTGTTAAACTATTTTGGAGAAGAATGATTTGGGAGGGATACATATATGTGCTTTATTTGTGAAAGAATTCAGAGGATAAAAGAAGGCACAAATCCATATTTTGTAAAAGAACTGGAAACGGGATATGTTGTGCTTGGGGATAATCAACATTTTAAGGGCTATACATTATTTTTATGCAAAGAACATCAGACAGAGTTGTTTACATTAGATCATGATACCAAAATGAAATATCTGGAGGAAATGTCTATTGTGGCAGAGGCAGTAGCAAAGGCATTTGGTGCAGAAAAAATGAATTATGAATTGCTGGGGAATGGAGATACGCATCTTCACTGGCATTTGTTTCCAAGAGTAACCGGCGATATAGAAAATTATGGAAATCATGGAAGAGGTCCTGTATGGTGGTATCCTATGGAATTGATGTACAGTGAAGAAAATATTCCTTCAGAGACAGAGTTGGAAGAAATGAAATCAAAGTTATTGCGTGAACTTGAAAGGGTGTTGTAGTGACAGGCTTTGTTATATCGTAGTTTGTGAAAAGAGATTAGAACCAGAAGATTAAGATAATAGTGGGGGAATACATATGATTGCGGTATGGATTGTTGCGGCTACATTTACGCTTGTCGGGGCTTTGTACAGTTTCCCAAAATACTATAAGTTATTTACATGCAGGAGTTGTACGATCGGAAGGATTTTGGAGTCGAGAAGCGCTCTGGGAACAGATCAGAAGGGGATCACTGCCACATATGAGTATATGGTGGATGGAGTGCGGTATGAGGGCAGGACAGGATGGACAACCTTCGGAGTGTTCCGTCGAAATAGGGACTATACAGTTCACTATAATCAGAAGAAGCCACAGAGATCTTATATCAGTGGCAGTGGAATTTACATTAACTGTGCACTGGGAACAATATTTTTCCTTGTGGGGATCGGAGTGTTTCTGATAGGACTCTTTCTTTTGGCAGCATTATAAAGAAGGTTGCAGGCACGTATTGCAAAGTGTATATTAGTGGATTGAAAAGGGGACTGCAAATGAAAGAATTAAGCACATTGTGTTACATAGAAAAAGACGGAAAATATCTGATGTTACATCGTACAGTAAAGGAAAATGACGTCAATCGGGATAAGTGGATCGGTGTTGGCGGGCATTTTGAGAAAAATGAAAGTCCGGAAGAGTGCCTTTTAAGAGAAGTCAAAGAAGAAACCGGGTACACACTGACTTCATGGCAGTACCGGGGAATTGTAACTTTTGTATACGGAGAAGACACGATCGAATATATGTCTCTTTTCACGGCAGACGGTTTTGAGGGGACACAGATTTCCTGTGATGAAGGGGAGCTGGAATGGGTAGAAAAAGCAGCGATTTATGATTTGAATTTGTGGGAAGGAGATAAAATTTTCCTGCGGCTTCTGGAAGAAAATCATCCTTTCTTTTCGTTAAAACTAGTCTACGATACCGATGATGTATTACAATATGCAGCTTTGGATGGAAAAAGGATTTCTCATGAGACATTGGATATAAGATAATATTATCTAGTATTGTGGGTCAGACTAGAGAGTAAAAATAGGCATAGCCCTATAAGAGGACAGGGATAAAATCAGAATCATTGATTTTATCCCTGTCCTTTTATTGGTCAAGGTGAAAAGATGAAGAATCTTAATTAGAAATAATGTCCTAAGAATCAAGGAGATTTAAACATTTTTCAGGCTCTGGTGCAAAGAGAGAAGAAATGACAATTTGCTTGTCAAGATGTTCTTCCTTTAGCATTTTCTGTAGTTCGTCAAAAAATACTCCCGGTCCTTTTTCAAGATGACAATCGGCGAGTGTCTGGGATAAATCAGTGCGACCGCCAAAGGAGCCGTACCAGTCTCCTCGGCAGGTATAATCCACACCACAGCTTGGACTTCCGTCAACTCCAACAAATCCAAGTACTTCAAACATATCATCATTTACAAGGTATTCCTTCAATTGATCAAGAATTGGGGACAGTATGTCACGACAATGTTTGCGGAAAAAGGGGTTATCAAACTGGTTGCTTACATGTCCCCACCTTCTAGCACCGTAAAGCGTAAACTCTGGACATGGAAGCTGTACAACCATAATTTCTTTGTCGATAATCTTGTACATAAATTTTTTGCGAAGAGCTTCTTCCGCATCAATTTCTTCCTGATTGTACAGTACGACCTTCGAAGCTGTATTTAAAATACAGTGCGATACAAATATAATTTTTTTCATGAGATGAAACCTCCTTCAGATAAAATATTTTAAAGAACAATATTTCCGTATCGTTCCTTTAAGTTAGCGAAATGATCCTTTGTGATCATGATTTTTCCGTTTTTCAAACATAGAAAACCATTTTCTTTCATGAAATCAATGTATCGGTAAAGGGTGCGGAGATTAATGTGCAGTTTATCCGATAGCATAGAACGAGTCATGGGGCAGATAAATGGGAAATTACTAGATTTTTCTGCCTGCAGATAAAGGAAGTGCCCCAAAACATCCCTAGCATGAAAGAGAGAATGGATCTCTGCCCGGTTCATATTAGACTCAGTGATTTTCGCAAAGACAAGGAGCGTCTTATAACATAGAGAGGCATTTGTTTGAATTAATTTTGCGAAATCTTTAATTGGCATCCGGTAAAGGACACATTTTGTATCGGCCACAACATAAGACGTATAAGTTTCAATATTATTTAAATATTCGATGAACCCGATAATATCAAGTGGTTCCAGAGAATCTACAATGTTATCATCACTCCAGTCAATTTGATTTAGGACAGACATATGACCGCTTAAAAGGAAGTACATATCTTTTAAAGGATCATGTTGATTAATCAGAATATCATTCTTATTCAGCACGATCAACTGGCTTGTCGGGACAAGAGTCTGAAAGGAGTCAAGAGGATTTTTACTATATGTTTGATCTAGTATCATTTCTAAAACCTCTATAGTATTATCGCACATAATAAAATTAAAAACCTCCTATTATTTATGAAAAACACACAATAAAATGACAAATGTCATTTTCAATATTATATTATTGCACTAAAATAAAGTCAAGTTAGAAATGTTGGCATACAATTTGCCTATTTATTCCGAGACACGGGAGGAGATTTTTAAACATTTAGGAGGAGAGAAAATGGAAAACAAGAAATATTCAGTTAAGGACGATTTTTCGATGCTGGCAATTTTGATTATTCCAGTAGCTGTAGCAGTCAATTTTGTCGGAGGACAGTTGGCATCAATATTGAAACTTCCGATGTACCTTGACACGATTGGAACTATCTTTGCGGCAATGCTTTGCGGACCATGGGTAGGCGCAACAGCGGGGGGGCTGACAAATGTTGTGACAGGTATTGCGAATCCTGTAAATTTTGCATTTATTCCAGTTAATATACTGGCAGGTCTCGTAACGGGATTTCTTGCAAGAAAGAAAATGTTTAACACATGGTGGAAATGGTTGTTTTCCACGATTATTATGGCGGCAGTGTCCATCATTTCTTCCGCACCGATCGTTGTACTTGTATATGGTGGAGTTACAGGTGGAGGAACATCTATTATTACAGCGGCGGCCATGGCAGCAGGCGCAAATATATGGGCAGCATTCTTTGGAACAGAAGGTGTATTTACATTACTTGACCGCATTATCTCATGTACTATCTGCTGGTTTGTAATAAAAGTTATCCCACCTCGGACATTAGTAAAATTCGGATGCGGAGCAAACTATATTAAAGAGAAAAAAGAAAGTTAAAGGCGATACCTCCTGTAAGTCTTGGAAAGAGAAACTTATTAACACATTGTAAAAGAGGATACTATGGAAAAAACTTATCTTGATAAAATTCAAATACATAAAGACAATAAATTGGCGGCGCTCTATCCGTCAACGAAACTTCTGATTGTTATCCTGTACACTGTTTGTACGTTTGTAATTGGAACAATTCATGTAACAAAGTATGGGCTGTCATTATTATTGATTCCGTTATTTTTCGTTATTCCGATTTTATGTGCAGCGAGCGGTGCATTAAAAAAATGCATAAAAGCACTGAAGGCAGTAACATTTATCGCAGTAATTATTTTAGTTGTACAGACTTTCCTTGTTCCAGGAGGAAGTCTAGTCACAAAAATCGGATTTTTAACGATTTATGAAAAGGGGCTTAAGACAGCTATTTCACTATCATTTATGATTATGAATATTGCAGGGATTTTCGTATGGTTTTTCCAAACAACAGAGAATAAAGAAGTTTCAAGAGCATTAGAGACATCGGGAATGAGCCATAAGGCTGTATATGTGTTTACATCTACACTTCAGATGATTGAGATTTTAGGAAAGAATAGTAGGACAATCATGAATGCACAAAAGGCAAGAGGAGTTGAGACAGAAGGAAATATGATTGTCAGAGCAAAAGCATTTTTTCCATCGCTGGTACCTTTAATCCTTGGAGCAGTCATCAGTTCAGAAGAACGGGTTCTGACATTGGAGGCAAGAGGATTTTCGGTAGATGCTAAGAAGACACATGTATTCAATCTGGAAAAATCAGGGATTGAAAAACCGGTTACAGTAGCAGCTGTATTTCTTACCTTTTTAGTAATTGCAGGGAGGGTTGTGTTATGGATTTTGTGATTCAGGTAGATCATGTTACATATTCTTATCCGTTGGCAAAGGAGCCTGCATTGAAACAGCTGAATGTAGGAATTGAAAGAGGAAAATTTTATGGAGTTATTGGGGAAAATGGTGCAGGGAAAACTTCATTTTGCGCACTTCTTCGAGGTTTTATCCCGGAATTTTATAAAGGAAATATGGAAGGCAAAGTTTTAGTAGAAGGCAAAGCAATCTCGGAATATGGAGGAAACATTGCTTCCAAAATCGGATATGTGTTTCAAAATCCATTTACACAGATTAGTGGGGTAAAAGATACCGTATTTGAAGAGGTAGCTTACGGGTTGGAGAACATGGGAGTTCCGGTGGAAGAAATTGAAAAAAGGGTTGTAGACGTTATGCGAATGACGGATATAGAGGCTCTTGCAGAGAAAAATCCATTTGACTTATCCGGAGGTCAGATGCAGAGAGTTGCGCTTGCTTCTGTTATTGTACTGGAACCAGATATTTTAGTGATTGATGAGCCGACTAGTCAGCTTGATCCGGAGGGAACAGAGAGTGTATTTGCAATCATAAAAGCGCTGAAAGAGCGACGTAAAACAATTATTCTTGTAGAGCATAAGATTGATTTAATAGCGGAATATGCGGATGAAGTTCTAGTGTTTAAGGATGGGGAAATCATTGCATCGGGTGACAAACAGAAAATATTATCAGACATGTCTTTGGCAGAAAAGGATGTGGCATTACCGCAGGTGGCAATCCTGGGAAATAAACTAAAGCAGATGGGACTGCCAATCACTGAAATTCCCGTAACAGAGAAAGAAGCAGTGGAAATAATTAGGAAAGCATTAAAAGAAAGGGGTATGTAATGAAAGATTTGATTTTAAAGGATGTAAGCTTTTCATACCCGGGAGGATTTTTGGCAGTAGACAATATTAATATGGAAATCAAGAGTGGTGAAAATGTTGCTATCGTTGGACAGAATGGTGCAGGGAAAACAACAACTGTCAAGATGATGAACGGTCTTTTGAAACCAACAAAAGGAGATGTTCTCATCGGGGATATGAATACAAAGAACTATACAACAGCGCAGATTTCCCGAGTAGTCGGATATGTATTTCAGAATCCGGATGATCAGATATTTCATTCTACAGTAGAAAGTGAAGTTCGATTTGGACCGAAGATGATGAAACTGGATCAGGCAGAAGAAGATAAGCGTGTGGAGGAAGCGCTCCGTGTTACCGGAATGGATGCATATAAAGATGAGAATCCATTCAATCTCCCATTGTCCATAAGGAAATTTGTTACGATTGCAGCGGTGATTGCGATGGATACAGACATTTTAATCTTTGATGAGCCTACTGCAGGGCAAGATATGGAAGGGAATAAGAGACTTGGCAATATCTTAAAACTTCTTCATGAACATGGAAAAACAGTGATTACCATTTCACATGATATGGAATTTGTGGCAGACAACTTTCAAAAGATTATTGTTATGGCAAAGAAGAAAGTTGTGAGGGAAGGAACCCCATCAGAAATATTCTGGGATTTTGAAACACTGGAAAAGGCAATGCTGAAACAGCCTTATGTGAGTCGTGTTTGCAGGGCTTTGGGAATTGAAGGTGGAATCATCAGTATTGATGAGGCAGTAGAAAAAATAATGGGCAGGGAAAAAGTATGCAGGGAAAAAAGAAATTAATTGCATTTTTAGCATTTGCCATGTACTTTCTTACGGGCGCTGCCTGCATTGTAGTGGGGAGCAGTCTTCCACATCTTGTCAAATTATATAACATGGATTTAGAGAAAGTAGTCCTTCTTGGATCTGCGTATGCAATGGGAAGATTGTCAACAGTATATTTCACAGGTAGGATGGTAGAAAAATTCGGACCGATGAAAGTACTGGCAGGTGGAGTACTTATGGTAACAGCATTTCTGTTTGGCATTCCGACAATCGTAAATTATTATGCGGGAATGTGCTTTGCATTTTTAGGAGGGATCGGAATGGGAGCGCAGGATACGGTATGTCCTCTTCTTTTAAGTATGGTAGCGAAAGAAAATTATGCAGGATCACTTAGTGCGGGACAGGCGCTGTTTGGTCTTGGAAGTTTTGCAACTCCATTTCTAGTTGGAATTTTATTGTCAAACAGTCTTCCGTTTTACTATGCATACTACATTTTGTTGATTGTACCTGTTGTGATGCTCATTCTGATTCCATTTGTAAAACTGGATGAAAAAGAAAATTCACAGGCACAAGAAGAAAATGTAAAGCCGTTGTATGTAAAGAGGTCATCAGTAGCATATATAGCAATTTTTGTTGTATGTGCAGCATATAGTGCGGTTGTAAACACGCTGGGGCTCTACATATCTAGTTTTGCGGAAGGAATTGGAATTTCACCGGCAATCTCAGCGTTTATGCTGACTGTTTATAATATTGGATGTGTTTGTGGATCATTTTTGTTTGTTGTGGTTCTGAAAAAAGTAAGTGTACAACTTGTACTTTTGGGAAATTTTGTATTGTCGGGAGTAGCCTTGCTTATATCAATGATGGTAAATCGTGTGGAAACCTATTTTATTTGTTTTTTCGTAGCTGGATTTTTCTTAGGTGTACTGTTTAGTGTGATTGTAACAATTGCAACAAGAATTGGATATAAAAGAATTAGCGTAGCAAGTTCTCTTGTTGCAACGGCAAGTGGAGCTTCTGATATTTTCACCCCGATTGTTACGGGCATTGTAGTGTCAGCGCTTGGAATCCACGTGTCTATCGGATATGCAATTCTGATGATTGCAATCAGTATCTTGGCAACTGTTGTACTTTGGATAAACACGACGGAGAAAAAAACGGTGGATGAGTAGAAAAGATATAGAAAGAGGAGAGTTGAAAATGGCAATTCAAAGTAAAGATGTAATAAATAAGAATGGACAACAGTATCATATTTGCTGTGCAAAAGGTGATGTGGGAAGATATGTGCTCTTACCAGGAGATCCCTTTCGAACAGACATTATCGCAAAGCATCTGGAAGATGCGAAGCTGGTAGCACATAACAGGGAGCATAAGACATGGACAGGTACTTTAAATGGGGTAAAGGTTTCTGTTACGAGTACGGGAATGGGATGTCCTTCAGCGGCAATTGCCATTGAGGAATTGATTCATTGCGGTGCAGATACATTTATCCGGATTGGAACCTGTGGAAGAGTATGTCCGGAAAGCTATGACGAGAGTCTGGAAGGAGTAATTATTACAGGAGCGGTAAGAGATGAAGGAACTACAATTCATTATGTTCCAATTGAATATCCGGCTATGGCAGATCGGTATGTGACGGACGCACTTGCAAAAGCATGTGCGAAGAAAGGATATAAATTTGCAGAGGGAATTGCACAGTCCAAAGATGCTTTCTATGGTCAGCATGATCCGGACAGCATGCCGAACAGCGGCAGACTTCATCAACGTTGGACAGCATGGGAGAAGAGCCGTGTAATGGCATCAGAAATGGAAACAGCTGCGCTATTTATTGTGTCTTCTATTAGAGGTGCAAGAGCCGGAGCAATTATGGCATATGGAAGCATGAATGATCACACGATTGAAATTGCATGTGATGCTATTAAAATTTTAATTGAAAATGATAAAGAAAATGAGTAAAGATAAATTTTGAGTAGATGGAAGGGGGCGGAACAGTTGGGATTTTATGAGGAAGAACTCGTGCCAATTATTAAGAGAGTATGTCCAATCATTGAAAAGACAGAGCATATGAAAGATATTTTAAATGGAACTATGTCGATAGAACATTTTCGATTTCAAATCAAACAGAATTATCACTATCTGATGGATTATACGAGGTGTTGGGCAGTAGGATTTTCTAAATGTAGAAATTTTAAAGAAATGGAAGAGTGGTACTCGATTGTGAAGAATACAATGGAAGGAACTGTTATGTTTAATCGAGATTTCTGGGCAAAACAAATCAATGTAAGTCTTGAAGAATTAGATGCGGTGATAGAGGCTCAGGGAAAGAGATCTTATACCTCATTCCAATTGATGTGTGCACAGCAAGGTGGCCTTGCAGAAATCATGATGGCACTATTTCCGTGCAATATTTTGTACCGTTTTTTTGCAGAGGATTTACTCGATTCTTGCACTTTGCCTCATGATAATATGTATTACCAATGGCTGAAATACTACGTAAGTGAATCCTATGTGGAAAAGACGGAAAATGAGATTCGTATGGTTAACAAACTTTGCGAAGGAAAAACAAAGGAGGAGAGGACGCGGTTAGTAGAAATTTTTGCAACAAGCTGTAATTATGAAATATTGCAGTGGCAGGATATGTACCATAATATGACAACATGGCCTTTGGATGACATTTTTCCGAAAAAATAGGAGGACAAAATAATGGATAGAAGGAAAAAAATTATAATTGATACAGATTGCGGTTCGGATGATGCGATGGCAATTGCAATGGCATTGAATGATCGAGCTTATGAGATTATTATGTGTGTTGCGGTATCGGGAAATGTACATGTAGATCAAGCGGTGCTTAACACATTAACTACAATTGAATATGCAAAGACGTATGAACCGCCAGTATATAAAGGCTGTGATAAAATGCTTTTAAAAGAGCTTATTTATGCACACGAGACCCATGGAAATGATGGCATGGGAGATATTGGACTTGCACCGCAGCATTTGAAAGTGCAGGAAGGGAATGGCGTGCTCAAAATGTTAGATGCTCTTCGCGCAAGCGAGGAAGGAGAGATTGATATTGTGGCATTAGGACCGCTTACGAATATTGCACTTGCAATTCGGCTTGACTATGAAGCTATGAAGAAGGCGGGACGAATTGTTATTATGGGAACAGCTGGTCTTGGGGTTGGCAATGTAACTCCGGTAGCCGAGTTTAATATATGGCAGGATGCAGAGGCAGCGAAGATTGTTGTAGAATCAGGACTTGAAAAAATTATTTTTGTAGGATGGGATGCCTGCCTTGGCGACAGTATGTTAAATTCACAGGAAATTGAAAAAATCCGCACAGGGAGTGAGTTGGGGAAATTTGCCATTGACTGTAACAGATGTTTGCTGGAGATGAATAGGGAAAGGTTTGGGGATAATTATCTTGATATGGCAGATCCATCGGCAATGGCTGCAGCTCTTTATCCAGAGTGTATCGATCAATGCGAAAAATATTATTGTGAAGTGGATGTTTCAAATGGCCCTAGTTATGGTAGCGTGCTTGTTGATTCCAATTTCTTTTCGGGAAAGGAACCGAATGTATATATTTGCAGTAAACTGGATGCTCGGAAATATAAGGAATATATTTATAAAACATTAAACGTAAATTAAAGGAGGAATCGGAAATGGACGAATTGAAAGTGAAATTTTTGATGGGACCGGCAGAGTGCAACGACAGAAATATTCCGTCATACAGTGATGAATTTTTAAAGGAGTTAAGTGATGCTCTTGGAGAAAAAGTTGTATGTGCAGAAATGAATGAAGTGAAAAGTCAGGCGCTTCCGGTATACTTTATTGCATCCGGTGGAGCAGAACGAGGATTTGAGGATATCTATGAACAAACAGAGGAACCTTATATTCTTCTTACCACACCGGCATATAATTCGTTGGCGGCATCTATGGAAATTATGGGATTTTTGCAGGAGCATCAATTAAAAGGTGAAATTCTCCATGGATCTGCTAAAGCCATTGCAAAGCGGCTTGCAGTTTTGAAAAGGGTAGCTGAAGCGAAAGAAAAATTGGCGCATGCCAAGTTAGGATGTTTTGGAGAACCTGGAGGATTGATCGCAAGTAACTCAGATTTTGAAACGCTGAAAAGAGCAAGTGGAATGGAAGCGATACTTTTCGGATTAGAAGAGCTTGTAGATGAATATCATAAAGGTGGATATTTAGAAAACCAATATACAGAAGAACTAAAAAAGAAGTCATTTAATATAGAAGAAACAGAAAAAGCATTAAATGTTTACGGCGCACTAAAACGATTGATTGAAAAATATAATCTTTCTGGTGTTACTGTAAAATGTTTTGATCTTTTGGATATGATTCATACAACGGGGTGTCTGGCACTTGCGTTATTAAATGCAGAAGGGATTCCGGCAGCTTGTGAAGGGGATCAGAAGAGTCTTGTAAGTATGATGGTCTTAAATGCACTTACACAAGAATCCGGTTTTATGGCAAATCCAAGTTGCATGGATCCGGAAAAAGGCGAGATTATTTTTGCGCATTGCACACTTCCGATTGATATGCCGGATGAGTATAGTCTGACAACTCATTTTGAATCAGGCATCGGGGTTGCAGTGGCAAGCGATATAAAAGCACAACCGATGACTATTTTTAAATGTGATGAAACGATGAGAAGATATTATGCAGGACGTGCAGATTTAGTGGAAACAATGCATAGAGAAGACTTGTGCCGTTCGCAAATGAAACTTTCTCTCGAAGATGGTACGGAATATTTTGCAAATGCACCGATTAGCAATCATCACATTATCTGTAAAGGGGATTGGAAAGAGGTTATTGATGAGTATTTTAGACAAATGGGATAGGATGTAATTAAATTTATAAGAGAAAGATGTGGATGTTTTCGCAGATTAGAGAAGTTGTGAATCTAGAAAAACATCCGCATTTTTTTTGTAAGAAAGAAATCGGTATCTTTTATGAAAGTAAAGTTATATGAAAGGTAGAAAGAAGGTTTATTTAATATTTAATACTGGATTTTTTAGATGCTTGAAAACGATTGTTTCATAAGGAAGCAGTATTCTGGTATGTGTAAATGAGGAATGGTTATAGTTTCCGAGAAGTAGTGTATAGTTTTCAAGGGGAAGCGGTGTGTAAATGGGTTGCTCGGTGTCACTGAGATTATTCAGAACAACGATTTGGTCATGCTCGTATTCGCGAATATAGGCGAGTACATTGTCGTCTTCCTTTTTTAAAAAAGAAATCGTTCCATGTGAAATGGCCTTTTCCTGCTTTCGAAGAGAGATTAATTTTTTATAAAAGCATAGAATCGAGTCGGGGTCGTTTTGTTCTCTTTCTACATTGATTTGGGTATAATTTCCGGTAAGTGACATCCAAGGTTTTTGAGTGGAGAATCCAGCATATGGATGCTCATTCCACTGCATCGGGGTGCGGCTATTATCACGAGAACGCTCTTGTAAAATGTGTAGAGCCTCCTCTTTGGATTTCTTGTTTTCTAATAAGATGTTATAATAATTGATACTTTCGATATCCTGATATTGATCAATAGATGTAAAGCAAGGATTGGTCATTCCGATTTCTTCTCCTTGGTAAATATATGGTGTTCCGCGCATTAGATGGATAGCAGACGCGAGCATTTTTGCAGATTGCTTCCAATAGTGTTTATCATTTCCGAAGCGGGATACTACTCGGGGTTGATCATGATTGCACCAAAATACGGCATTCCAACCATTGTTCTCCTGCATTCCGGTCTGCCATGTGATAAATAAGTTTTTTAGTGCTTTGCGATCGACCGGTTGTAGCTCCCATTTATTTCCATTCTTATAATCTACTTTTAGATGGTGAAAGTTAAAGCACATACGTAATTCTTTTTCTGTCGGATTTGTATATCTAATACAATTTTCAATTGAAGTGGAAGACATTTCACCGACAGTGACCATGTCTGCTATATTAGTATCGCGTACTAGTTCTTTGATATATTCATGCACATGCGGACCATCGGTATAAAATTTTCTTCCATCTCCAGAAAAATCATCTTCAAAAATTGCTGGTTTTGAAATCAAATTGACAACATCAAAGCGAAACCCTTGTACTCCTTTCTGTTTCCAAAACCGGATAATATTTTTTAATTCTTCTCGCACAATAGGGTTTTCCCAGTTTAGGTCTGCCTGTGTTTTGTCGAAGAGATGGAGATACCATTTTTGAAGAGATGGGACATATTCCCAGGCACTTCCTCCGAATTTGGACTGCCAGTTTGTGGGTGGACAGTTCGGTGTTCCTTCTCTGAAAATGTAGTAATCCTGATAGTTGCGATCACCTTGAAGTGCTCGTTGAAACCAGATGTGGCTGGTAGAGGTATGATTAAATACCATATCCAACATAATACCGATCTGTTTTTTTGTAGCGCTTTGAATCAATTGTTCGAAATCTTTCATTGTGCCAAACATCGGATCAATGTGATAGTAGTCAGCAACATCGTATCCATTATCCTTTTGTGGAGAAATAAAAAAAGGAGTCACCCATATGTAGTCAACACCGAGCCAGTAAAGATAATCCAGCTTTTCTGTTATTCCATTTAAATCTCCAAAACCGTCTGCGTTAGAGTCTTTAAAAGACTTTGGATAAATCTGATAGATTACTTTCTTTTTGAAATCTTGCAATGTTATTCTCCTGTGTTTTTGAAATTTTCCTGTTTAAATGTGTTCTTGATGTAGTTATAGCACACTTGTTCAAACAAGTCAATACTTGATTAAACAAGTGTGTTGTTTTTTGTTGACAGAGATGTCATATCGTATATAATTGGATTTAGAATAAATTAATAAAGATGGGAATAGTGAGGAAATTATGCCAAAAGCAAAATTTGAAAAAATATATCAGGATTTGAAAAGGAAAATAGAAGCACAGGAATATGAATATCAGAGTCTGCTTCCTTCAGAGAACGAGATGGTGCATATCTATAAGTGTTCTAGGAACACGATACGCAGAGCAATTGGTGGTCTGATTGAAGATGGGTATGTGCAGTCTTTGCATGGAAAAGGTGTGCGGATCATATATCAGCCTATAGCGCAGACAAATTTTATTATCGGTGGAATAGAATCGTTTAAGGAGTCGGCGGAGCGAAATAAAAAGAAGCCAGAGACAAAGGTAGTTCAGTTTACAGAAATTGTGTGTGATGAGCGAATTTGTGCAAAGACGGGGTTTGCTGTGGGAAGCGAACTTTATTATGTACAGAGAGTAAGATATCTAGATAAAAAACCATTAATCCTGGATATAAATATGTTTTTAAAAAAAGAAGTACCAAATCTGACAGAAGAGATTTGTGAACAGTCGGTATACGATTATATTGAAAATATGCTGGAAATGCAGATTGTGACAAGTAAAAGAAAGATGACAGCGGAACATGCTAGTGAGATTGATAAAAAGTATTTGGAGATGAAAGATTATGATTTTCTCGCTGTGATTAGCAGTCAGACATTTAATGCGGATGGAGTGATGTTTGAATATACACAGTCCAGACATAGGCCAGACTATTTTTGCTTTCAGGATACAGCGACAAGGGGGCGTTGAGAAAAGTATTGACAAACATGTTCAAACAAGTTATATTCTAGTTATCCTGTTTAAACAAGTGTATCTTAGAGTGAGAAAACAAAGGAGACTATCATGGGAAGATATGCGAATGAAGCAAGACGATTATTAGAATTAATCGGCGGAAAAGAGAATATTGCCGCAGTGACACATTGCATGACAAGAATGCGTTTTGCGCTGGCAGATATGTCTAGAGCTGATATCAAAGCAATTGAAGAAATGGAAATTGTCAAAGGGTCTTTCACACAGGCCGGACAGTTTCAAGTGATCATTGGAACAACAGTAAAGGAGTTCTATGAAGATTTTGTTGCAGTATCTGGAATGGAAGGGGCAAGTAAAGAAGAAGTAAGGCAGCAGGCCAAGAGTAATATGAACTGTCTTCAAAGAATAATCGGAGGTCTTGCAGAGATTTTTGCACCACTGATTCCTGCAATCATTGTTGGGGGACTGATTTTGGGATTCCGGAATATCATTGACAGTATCTATTTGTTTGAAAATGGAACAAAAACGCTAGTACAGATTTCTCAGTTCTGGGCAGGTGTTGATAGTTTCTTATGGTTACCGGGTGAAGCAATCTTTCATTTTCTCCCGGTAGGAGTTGTATGGTCAGTGACAAAGAAGTTTGGTGGAACAGAGATTCTTGGAATTGTAACAGGTATTACGCTTGTATCCCCACAATTATTGAATGCTTATTCCGTTGCTACAACAGCAGCAGGAGATATTCCGATGTGGGATTTTGGGTTCACGCAGATAGATATGATCGGATATCAGGCTCAGATTATTCCGGCACTTTTGGTCGGATTTACTTTAGTATTTTTGGAAAGGCTTTTCCGGAAGATTACACCGGATATGATTCAGATGATCATTGTGCCTTTGTTTGCAGTGATTCCGACGGTGATTTTAGCTCATACTGTATTAGGACCGATAGGATGGGCAATAGGAAATGCGATTACAAGCTTTGTACAAGCTGGATTTACATCTTCTCTTTCGTGGCTGTTTGGAGGAATTTACGGATTCTTTTACTGTATCCTTGTTATCACGGGTCTGCATCATACAATATTGGCGGTGGATCTGCAGTTAATCGCTGATGTTGGAGGAACTTATATCTGGCCGATCCATGCTCTTTGCGGAATGGCACAGGCAACAGCGGTACTTGGTTATCTATATTTGAAAAGAAAGCAGAAGGGTGAAATGCAGATTGGAATCCCGGCAGCGATTTCCGCGAGTCTCGGGGTATCAGAACCAGCAATTTTTGGGATTAACTTGAAATATTTTTATCCGTTTCTTGCTGCGTTGATTGGTTCAGGAATCGGAGGAATGATTTCTATTGCATTTGGATGTATGGCGAATTCTATTGGTGTAAGTGGTGTGCCAGCATTCTTATCGATGCAGACAAAGACGATAGGCGGCTATGCAATTGCAGCAGTTACAACGATTTTGACAACATTTGTCTTGACAATCGCATTTTCCAAGACAAAATTGGCAAAGAAAAAGAAGTAGGGGTGATAAAATATGAAACACCTGTATGTTTGTTTCCCTCAGGGAAGGAATAAGGCAGTGACATTGAGTTATGATGACGGGCGAATAGAAGATCGCAAATTCGTTTCGATTTTGAATCAAAATGGATTAAAAGGGACATTTCATTTGAATTTTGGATATTTAAATGGAAAGGACAAAGGAGAAGAGGAACGTTATGGAAAGAGGGTTTGTGAGGAAGAGATTGCACAGCTATATCAGGGACATGAAGTTGCATGCCATTCCTTATTTCATCCAACTTTGACCAGATGTCCGGGAGTATTTGTAGCAGAACAGATTTTGTCAGATAGGAGGGGATTGGAAGCGATTGTAGGAGAACCTATCTGTGGATTTTCCTATCCAAATGGAGCTGTGAATCAGGAGTTGAAAAGAATTCTGAAAGATCTTGGCATTGTATATGGACGGGTGGTGGGAAATACGGAAGATTTTGACATGCCGGATGATTTTATGGAATGGAAAGCAACCTGTCATCATAACCATCATTTACTTGAACTGACAGAACAATTTCTAAACAAAGAGAGGAATCAGCATTTGAATCTCTTTTATGTGTGGGGGCACAGCTACGAATTTAGTAGAGATGATAACTGGGAACTGATAGAAAAATTTGCAGAAAAAATCGGTGGAAGAGAAGATATCTGGTATGCAACGAACCTAGAAATTTATCAGTATATGAAGGCATTTCAAAGTCTTATCTTTACAGCAGATTCCAGCAAAGTTTACAATCCATCCGTACAGCCGGTGTGGTTGCGTGTAGATGAGAAATTGGTAGAAGCACGGCCGGGGGTTCTGACAGTTCTTTTGTAAAAAATGGTATGAGTTAGTTGATTAAAAGAAATACCACTTGACATCACAAAAACCTATGATAAAATAATAAGTGATTCAGACA